>SDBU01002254.1_pt1 | contig 25989 bp, 24 predicted proteins | sample 2277071 | NCBI WGS metagenome assembly SDBU01 (sample SAMN10397929, study PRJNA504765) | marine sediment metagenome | isolation source: marine sediment core GS08_GC12, 126 cmbsf | place: Arctic Ocean: Gakkel Ridge, Loki's castle | collected 2008
ATGAATTGTGGGGAATATACCGCATATTGAAATATACGGTGGCAGGGTTTTAGGAGTGGGTGAAATGAAGAAAACAACACGATATTATCATGTGTGGTTTCAGACTAAATTGAAAAAGCGCTTGTTGTTAGATGAGATTGATAAACGCATTAGTGAGTTATTTGATGAGATATCAAAAGAAAAAGGGATTGATCTTCTTGCACAAGGGAGTTTAGTGGATCATGCTCATTTACTTGTTGCTTTGCAAATTGATCAGGATTTAGCCTGGGCTGTGAAAATGTTCAAGGGTATCTCAGCGCGTAAAATATTGCAGGAATATCATTGGATATGTCACGAGTTTAGAGTAAATAATTTTTGGGCAAGGAAGTACGGAGCAAAAGAAATTCCAATAGCAAGTCTAACAAAGGTAACTAGGTATATCCTTAATCAGAAGAAAGATTTGCATTTATGATTCCCCACATTTTAATGTGGGGTTGCAACATCTATATCTTTTGCGTGGTCACTCCGCTGCCTCATCGTCTCTTCGTCCCTCCGTCACTTCCCCATCCCTGTGTCCCAGAATTGATCAACCTTGGCCTTAATTTGCGGTGTGCGATAGATTACTTCACACGCCTCAGCGCGGCTAAAGGGAGCGGCAGGTTTAAAATGTTTCCCTTCCAGGTATCTGAGTAAACCAGCTTCATATGCTGGGGAAACAAATTCATTAGCCCAGTGACCGGCTTTTAAATCTGGGAAGACTGGTTTGGCGCCTGGTTTTTTAGCCAGTTTTGCGTAACGGGCTAATATCGTGATACCTTCAGCCCGGGTTAATCTCTTCTTGGGTTGGAAAGTCCCGTCCGGATAGCCAGCAACTATGTTGGTTGCCGCTGCGTAGGCGATATATTTAGCTGCCCAATGCTCTTCTGATACGTCAGAAAAGGTAGCTTCCAAAGTAACCCTTTCTAAATTAACTGACATACTGCGCACCAACAAGGTTACTAGCTCAGCCCGGGTTATGTCTTTTTCTGGTTCAAAGATGTTGCCTGGATAACCTTTGATCATTCCTAAGGTGACTGTAAGGGCAATTGGTTCAATAGCCCAAAAGTCCATCGGGGTGTCTTCAAAAGGATCAAAGCGCAGCACCCTTAATTCGCCGGTGGCAGTGTCTGTGCCAACCTGGCCAGTAACTTTAAAAACGTTTCTGCCTTTTGCCAATGGGGAAGAAAGTTCTGTTTCTCCATTTACTTTGATTTCTTTGCCCATGAAAATTACTGAGCTTAAATCTTCTGTTTCAACTATTTGTTTAACTTCTTTGGTCTCTGAAAGACCTGTAACTACCCAGCGCTTTTCCTGCTCCATAGCTTTTACGACTTTGGCTGAAATAATTAATTTAACCAATGGTTTATCTGTGATAAAACGATCTTTTGGAGCAACAAATGTAATATCAGCTTCTTTAGTGATTAACTTTTTACTGATTTTAACAACTCTTTCCCCAACGTAGGAAATAGTAAAATAATGAGGGTTATCACCCGGGATGCTTGGGTTTTGGGCAAAGGCGTAGTCAAACCTAAAACCACCATTAACCAGACCAACGCCCATTGTTAGTCCCGTACTGTTTTGTTCAAGATTAAAACCGCCGCGCAGGTAAATCTTTTCTAAAGGAGAGTATTCAGCTCCTAAATGATATCTGTTGCCGGCTAAAGTATTGTGTGGCAGGTCAATATCAAGTCCAATGTCAAGTTTATGTTTGTGAGTATAAAGGGCTTCGTTGCTAGCCCCAAGTAAATTTACTTTGCCGCCAAGTTTGTAATAGCCGCCAATTGTGTCGCTTTCACCATTTTCCCAGTTAAGATTACCTTCAACCATATTTTGCAGATTTGCTCCGAGGGTTAACCAGGAATTCCATTTGTATTTGGTGCTCAAATCAATGCCTGTTGCTGTTGCCTGGCTGGCCACACCGCCGCTTAAGGCTTGGTTGAAAAATTTAAGGCTGCCGCCGTAAGAGATGTCGTTGGGTAGAAAACCAACTTTTGTCTCATTAGCGTAAGAGAACAACATAACTGAATTGCTGTAGCTTACAGCTTCTCGGCTTGGATCTATGATAATCCTGTCTGTGGCTGGGTCGCGTTGAGTGGCCAAGGAGCCACCTGTATTTACACCGGAAAAACCAAAGCCAAAGGTGCCGAAGTCACTTGGCATGGCCCAGGACAGCAGTGAATATTGGGTTTCATCAAGAATTATCCTGCGTGATGAGGCAGAGAGTTGAGGGAATTTGATGCCTGTTAGTCCAGCTGGGTTATTAAAAACACCATTGGCATCATCAGAAAAACTAATTGAAACTCCACCCATACCAAGCTGTCTGGCGCTGTAAATGTTGCCGGATGGATCAAAAGACGTTCCGCCGACTGCCAGGGCTGGCAAGGCAGCGCAGTAACATATTATAGTTGTAATTAAAACTCGTTTAATCATTGTTTAAATACAGCGATTTTCCCTTTGCCGTTTTGCACAACCTTACCATCCGCAATAATTAAAAAGACATAAAGACCATTGCCCACATAGGCGCCGGAGTCAGATTTGCCGTCCCAGGTAACTTCATTATAGCCAGCCTTACCGCCTATTGATCCGGCCGCATAGGTATTCTTAGCAATCAAGTTGCCTGACAGATTAAAGATGCTTAAGGTTATATCAACTGGCTTTGACAGGGTATAACCAATGGCTGTTGTTTCTTTGCCTGGATCAAATGGATTTGGATAATTGAGCGGCGATCCCTGAATAAGAGCGTCTTTGCCTGCCTGTACATAAAGAGGAAAAACTTCGTAAGTGGCGGCTTCTCCCAGGCTGTCAAAGGCTTCAATCGTAATTCCATGTATGCCGTCAGCCAGGGCAGTTGTGACTTCATGCGTGGCATAATAATTACTGCCTGATCTGGTATAGGTTAGGCTTGAAGTAGTTTTATCAACAGTTAGCCTTGCTGAGGTCAAAGGATTAAGCGCGACAATGGTTACTTCTATTTTTGGGGTAGCGCTGATAGGATCGCCTGAAATAGGGGCGCTGCCGTCAATTTTAACCGATACATTCGGTTTTTCTTCAGCTACTGTAAAAGAATAAGCCAGGGTTGCACCTGAAACATTGCCAGCGCCATCGCTAGTCCTTAGCCAGATTTGATGGCTGCCTGTTGATAATGGGTCTGTTGCCGATAGTTTAAAGGGTTCAGTGGTTGAGCTGAATGTTCCATCAAGCGCTTCAGCTGTTGCCCAATCTTTATCATCAAAACGATAATCGATATTAGCCACTCCGCTTTCATCAGTTGCTATACCGCTAAATGAAGGGAAGGGGTCAATTGTTGTATTATCAGGTAAAGGATTAATTACGGCTGCGGGTGGATCAGTATCTTCAGTTCCACCATCTGTGTCAAAGGTAAAAACAAAATTGCTGGCCATTGGAGTTGAACCTTCGTCCTGTGCCTTTGAAGCCAAAACAGTTACAGTGTAATCTGTGTCAACTGTAAAGTTACTTGAGTGTTCGACCTTAAGAATAGCCCTTTCGCTGTCAAGAAAACTGGCAGTGATGGTGCCAACTGATGGAGAGACAGTTACCCAGTTATTCAAATCTGTTTCAGACATGCGCTTGTTAAATCTAATTATAATTGGACTATTTAGCGCAACAGCAGTTTCAGCTGTAACAGGTGAAGAGCTCAATACTTCTGGTGTCACGCCAGGGATAAAAGGATAGGTATAAGTAAAGTTTCGATTGCTGTCAGTTCCCAGCCAGAATGCGCTTAAGGCTTCAGCTGCAAACTCTGCTTCCGCACTGATCTGGTCGCGGGCGTGTTCATAATAAGGTTTATCACTACCATCGCGGCCTGTGGTCTTATAAAAGCTTTTGATATAGCCGTTTGTGTATACTTTATAGATAGAATAACCCGTGGGGAACCCAACGGCTGGACCTTGTCGAACGTAAGAGATATCGTTGATATCACGTTTGTAATTATCACCAATATGGCCGGAAACTACAGCTGCTACAATAGGATTGCTGGATGCATCTTTAAAAGCTTCAAGAGTTGAGCGAAATTCTTCATGATTAGAAATTTTTAATATGCCAACTTCTTCGGTAGGCAGGTCGAAAATGTAATCTCGTTCTCCATTAATATTATCCATGTCATAGGCAGGATAATTTAAAAAGACAAAAGTTTTTGAGTTAGACTCAGCGCTTAAATAGTTGGTAACAGCTGCGATGCTGGCTAAACCAGTGCCATCAGTGCGTACACTATCAAGAAAGATAAAATTGTAATAGTTGTACTTAAATTGGTAATTGAAAACAGAATTTTTTGTGTCATCGCCAGCTGCAGCAGAATAACCATAACGGCTTTCTGTTGTGCCAGGATCAGCTGTTAAAGGTTGAAATGCGTTTGTTATCCAGTCATTACTATATGAAGCATTTTTATCTTCAGAGCCAGTGGTTGGTAAGTATTTATAAGCACTGCCAGAGGGCAGGTCTGCTGCACCGTTAAGGTTTTCTAATCTAGTTTTTAAATTAGTCCCAACCTGGTCGCCGTAAGTTGTTGCGTTATCAGAATCAGCTATATCGCCGTTTACTACGGTAAAGGCAACATTGTGAGTATTGATGTTGCTAACTTCAGAGCTTATAATTTGCGCGCAGTAGTGATAGGGAATTCCACGAGCCCCGCGGACATTTGATTTGCCTTCAGCATAGCGAGTGTCATTTAAAACTGCAAAACTAAATAAGTATTCACCACCTGGTTCTTCTAATGTGTTAAAACTTAGTGGGGGCAGTGGGTTAGGTGGATAAAGTACCCCGTTTGATTTAATTTTATATTGGTAAGTTGTGTTTGCATAAAGCCCGTCAATTTCAATGTGATGATATTTTGTTGTTCCAGCAACTGAAGTTGTTTCAGTTAATGAGCCAATGCCGTAAAGAATTTCCGTTGTACTGGCTTCATCAGTTGTAGTCCAGGTGACGATCATTGAATTATTAGTAATACTTGTAAGCTCGACATTAGACATAATAGCTGCCTGGGCAGGTAATATTAATAACGCAAAAGTTAAAAGGTAAAACGTAAAACCAAAACTGAAAATTAAAAACGTTTTGAGTTTTGAGCTTTGGTTTTTACTTTTAAATTTTAAGTTTTTAGTTTCCATTAGAATCTATATGTTACTCCTAAGGTTTGGATAAACCTTACATCAGATGTTTCAAATTCTTTTTCTTCGTTAGCCGCGACCTTTCTACTGCCGTAGGCTGCAGCTGTTGCGATTGGGTCAAGTTCTGCGTTGTAGTCTACTTTCCAGGCATCCCTTTCTACATAAAAATTGCCAAAAACAACCTTGCTCATGTCAAGGCTGGTTGAATCCAATTGTATAAAGTTAAGGACTGACTGGGCATTAAAGCCAAGCGACAGTCCGACTATTGTTCCCCAGGCGTTTATGTTTGATCCTAAATCTAATCTAACTGGAGCTCCAGGCAGCATAAATTTACCAAGGTTTTCATAAGCTTCATCAATATTTGCCTGGGCTTCTGCTGTCAGCCCAACGATCGTTGGTTTAGGTAGAAAAGTGGCGCCGCCCCTAAACCACATGGGCAGGGCAAATAATTGCGTTTCCAGGCCGATCCTTATCAAGCTGATGTCGCTGATGATAATTTCTTTTTGTGTATCATTTTCAAACGTAATTATTGTTATTGGCGTCTGGTTTTGCTCAAAATCTATGGCAAATAAAATAGGTTTTTTTAACGCAAAACCATAGCGTATTCGTTTTGGCAGGGCATAGTTTTTTTCTGGCTCAAGCAAGAATTTTGTGCCGTTAGCTTCAAAGGTTGTAACCCAGCGATCTGAGAAAAGATCAAGTGATGTTTCCCCGCCTGGTTGGATTAAATCATCAAAGTTTTCAACTTCACTGGTGTTGATATCGCGATAGCTCATATATGAGGCAATGCCATTGCCTTTAAAGTTAAGCGCTGAGCTGTTAAAATTTTCCAGAGCAATGCCAACTGTAAACCAGTCTGTTACATCGTACATTGCGCCAAGGTCAAAGCGGGTTGTGCTGGCAGTATAATAGCCCCGGTATTTTGCTGTAGCAATCAACTCACCAGCCGGGAGCTTTAGTTGTTTACGCTGATATCCAGCGGATGTTCCGTATTTATTAGGGTCGTTAATCCAGTTAATGAGCTCAGCTTCATTGTTCACATCAAAATCTGGGGTGTAGAGAAAAACATCCTCAGCATCAGAGCGGACGACAGTGCGCACATCATTATCAATATTAGCTGTGGCATTGATTGGTATCATGTTTAAGCCGACGTAGAGCTTGTCGTATCTGCTGGCCAGTGTGGTCATAAAAGGAGTGTCTATATTAACATTATTTCTCATTTCCGCCAGCGCGACAATAGGAACAAGGGCTTCCTGGGTAATAAAACCATCCCAAATTGCTGAACTGCTTTCGTAAGTTGTTACACTGCCACCGGAATCAAAACTGAATTCAAATTTACCGTCAGAAGTAATTTGCATATCATCGCCAAATTCCTGACCGCGGAAATCCGTTTGGACTTTTGGCGTAACTGGCACATCGCCTGCCAGATCCATGTCAAATTCAAATGGGTTTTTTGAAGAAAAGCCAATGGTAAACCACTCATTTACTTTAAGGGCAGTGCTAAAATTGTGACCCTGAGATTCAGTTGCATAATTTGCGCGAGCGTTCATGTTAACTTCTTCAGTCACAATTCCTGGGCCAATATCGTCTGGTGATCTTAAGAAAATAGCGTATTTGCCACCGGAGGAACCGCTGCCACCCCCATTAAAATTAAGATCATCACTGCTTTCAGCAAATGTTTCTGTCCTGGTATAGTGGATAATCTGTGGCGAAAGCAAGGTAGAAAACGAGGCTTCAGACAATTTCAGCTTGCCCAATGAGGCTGGATTCCACAGTGCTGATTTTTGGCCCCTGGCAATAGTAGTATAGTTATTGCCAAATCCAGGGAAGGCTTCGTTAGCCGGGGGAAATTTTAATCTTAATCGGGCATAAGGAAAGTCTAATTCTGCTGAATACGCAAGAGGTACTAGCAAAAAACAAAATGACAATAATAAAAACAGGCGTTTTAAAGACCTCATAACTTATGGCCTAATTTTAATCGATGCTTTGCTTTTGTCAAGGAGGAATATGAGGTATAATTTCAGGTGATGAAAATTATCGGCTTAACCGGTCCAATTGGCGCTGGCAAAAATGCTGTTGCGAAGATCTTAGCCAGGCGCAAAGCTGCAGTTATTGATGTGGATCAGCTGGCGCATACATTATATAAGGACCAGTCTCAGGTTTGGCGCAAATTAGTTAGGGCTTTTGGCTCTAAAATCCTCAATCGCGGCGGCAAGATTAACCGTAAAAAGTTAGGCGAGATCGTCTTTTCAGACAAGCGAAAACTTAAAGAGTTAAATAGTATCGTCCATCCTTATTTGAAGCGAGCGGTATTGTCGCGTGTCTCCAGCCTCCAGTCTCCTGTCATTATTATAAACGCGGCTGTTCTAAAGGAAATTGGTCTGATTGATCACGTTAATGAAATCTGGCTAGTTACGGCCTCAAAAGATGTGCGATTGAAAAGATTGGTCAAAGCCGGGATGTCCAGAAAAGAAGCTAAGCAGAGGATTGAGTCACAGGCATCGCAAAAAGAATATTTGGCAATTGCTGATAAAGTGATTAGGAATAATAGAACGCTTGAAGATCTAAAGAAGAAAGTTTTAGCTTTGCTTTAGGTAACCAGCCAGCGTTGGATTTCATTTGGTACCAGCCCCAGCCTTCGCGCAAAATTAAATGCTCTGCCAGTTAGGTCAATGCCTCTGGTAAAAATCGTACCTTCGTTTTTAATCCAGTTAGATTGCGGGTTAGTGATTAACACAGTGGCTACTCCCACTCTTAGCGCGGCAATTGTGGCTTCAATTTTTTCTCCCATTGATCCTGCTGGGAACTGGCCGGCAAAGAGTTTATGCTGTGCTTGTTTAGTTTGAAAATATCTAATCTCTTGCGAGTTAGCTGTTCCCCAATCAAGACATACCTGGGGTACACCGGTTGAAATAATAAAATCACGCGCTTTCAATGTCCAGGTTAGCACAGCTGAAGCAAGATCTTTATCTATTACCGCTTCTTCTGAGTGTTCTTTAATACTGCCATCTGTTTGCCTTATTTGGCTAACAGCAACCCCTCCGCCGCCAACAGCTATAACAAGTTTACCTTCGGCCATTGCGTGTCTTATTTTCTTTAAATCTTCCGGGTGAATGTCCAATGGCTTGGGGGAAGCGACTACTCTGCGGTATTGTCCATTTTCACCGGCAACTGCTTTTATGGCCCATTCTTGGGCATCATTTTTCCTTAGTGTGAAACGACCAATTCCTTGTGGCGTTTTTGTTAATTTACCCATCTGAGTGAGCTGATTAAGTGTATAGCGAGGCCCAATATATTTTGTCGGATTAGCAAAAGCTGCGTCTTTCTTGTTAACTATTACCCTAGTAGGGATAACCACAACTTTAAGGGGGATTTTTTGTTGACCGGCTAATTTTTCTAATAGTCCTTTCAGTTGAGTTCCTATTTGTTTCTGAGTCAAGGCCACGCATTGTGCCAGGGTTTTATCAGGGTGTTGAATTAATAATTCGCCAACCTGAGGGCCATTACCATGGGTGATAATTGGCAAACAGCCCGATTTAATCATAGCAATAATATTTTTTGCTGTGGCCAGTTCTAAACCTTTAAAAGAGTTGCCGCCAATGGCAATAACAGTTGGTTGGCCGGATCTAACGCCAAAGGTTTTCCTTAAAGAAGGGGATTTTAGTTTTAAAGCTCTACTTAAACTGAACCAGGCTTTACTGATGCCAATAGTTGTTACCATCATGCCTTGTTTTCGCAGGTTCCTTTGTTAAATTTCAATATATTTTGTTATAATTAATGTAATGCAAAAGTTCAAGCTTGTCTCAAAGTTTAAACCCTGCGGTGATCAACCCAAGGCAATCGAAGGACTGGTAAAAGGTCTTAATAAAAACTATCCTTTTCAAACTTTATTGGGCGTAACTGGTTCAGGCAAGACCTTTACTATGGCCAATGTTATTGAGCAGGTGCAAAAGCCAACCCTGATTATTTCACCAAACAAAACACTGGCAGCCCAACTGTGTCAGGAGTTTCGTTCATATTTTCCACATAGTGCGGTTGAATACTTTGTTAGTTTTTATGATTATTACCAACCAGAAGCCTATCTTCCAACTAGCGATACTTATATTGAGAAAGATTCCTCAATCAATGAGGAAATCGACCGCTTACGCCACGAAGCTACCATGTCTGTGCTGGAACGACGGGATGTTATTGTGGTGGCATCAGTTTCCTGTATTTATGGCCTGGGCCGGCCGGAGGATTATAAGGCCAGCACTTTGATATTAAAACTTGGCCAAAGGATTTCGCGAGAGGAAATAATTAGCCATCTTGTTTCTACTAAATATGAGCGCAACGACTTGGAAATTTCACGCGGCAAGTTTAGGGTAAGGGGAGACGTGATTGAGGTCCAACCAGCCTATGGCAAGAACTTCTTGAGGATTGAGCTGACTGACGATAAAGTTGGGAAAATTTCAGAAGTTGAAACAATTTCAAGAAAAACGCTAGCCAGCCGCGGTTTTGTTGGAATATATCCAGCTACGCATTATGTCACTTTTCAGGGCAGGCTCAAGACGGCTTTGGAGTCAATTAAGAAAGAAATGGAAGAGCGCCTGGCAGAGCTGAAAAAACAAAATAAACTGGTGGAAGCCCAGCGCCTGGAGCAAAGGACTAAATATGACTTGGACATGATCCGGGAAATGGGCTACTGCAACGGCATTGAAAACTATTCACGGCATCTGGACGGCCGCGCGCCCGGCGAGCCCCCGGGAACTTTAATGGATTATTTTCCAGATGATTATTTGTTGCTTATTGATGAATCTCATATAACAGTTCCACAATTAGGCGCAATGTATGAAGGGGACCGCGCCCGCAAGCAAAATTTAGTTGATTTTGGTTTTCGCCTGCCGTCAGCCCTGGATAACAGGCCGTTAAAATTTAATGAAATTGAAGAGCGGTTAAACCAAGTTGTTTTTCTTTCTGCTACACCGTCACATTACGAGGCTAATCATTCTAAGCAGGTGGTTGAACAAATCATTAGGCCGACTGGCTTAATTGATCCTGCGTTAGTGGTTAAACCAACTAAAGGCCAGGTTGAAGATTTGATTGCGGAAATAAAAACTGTAATAGCCCGCAAAGAACGTGTTTTAGTTACAACTTTAACAAAAAAGATGGCTGAAGCTCTGGCTGAATATCTTAATGAAGCAGGGATCAAGGTACGGTACTTGCATTCAGATATAAAAACGTTAGAGCGCATAGATATCCTGCGGGGCCTGCGTTTGGGCAAGTTTGATGTGCTGGTGGGAATTAATCTGCTGCGCGAAGGCCTGGATTTGCCAGAAGTCTCCCTTGTTGCTATACTTGATGCTGATAAAGAGGGGTTCTTGAGGGCGGAGCGGTCATTGATCCAGACGATTGGCCGGGCAGCCCGCAATGTTAATGGCAAAGTAATCCTTTACGGTGACGAACTGACGCGCTCTATGAAAGGGGCGCTTAAAGAGACAAACCGCCGCCGCAAAATACAGATCGAATATAACAAAAAGCATGGGATTACCCCCCAGACAATTGTTAAAGAAATACATGATATTAAGGAACAGATTGAAGTGGCCAAGGTTAAAGAGATTAAGCAGCTAAAAGATTTTGTTCCCAAGGAAGAAGTTCCGGATATTATCAAGGCTTTGGAAGAAGAAATGGAAGTTGCTGCCACAGCTTTGGAGTTTGAACGGGCAGCAGAGTTAAGGGATCGAATTAAAGAATTAAAGAAGGCGTTTGGCTTGCCTGCCTGAGGCAGGGATCAAGGAGGAAGGAAAATGACAAATTTTGGCGCTTCGACAGGCTCAGCACTAGGCAACGTACTAACAGCAATGGTGACGCCATTTAAAAAAGACCTGTCAGTTGATTATGCAACTGCGGAGAAATTAGCTGTTCATCTGTGTGAGAATGGATCAGATGGATTGGTGCTTCACGGGACTACTGGAGAATCTCCAACTTTAAGTCATGAAGAGGAATATGAGCTTTATCGTGCAGTTAAAAAAGCAGTTGAAGGCAAATGTAGAATTGTTGCGGGCACCGGCTCTAACTCAACTTCAACTACAATTGAATCAACTAAACAGGCGGAAAAAATTGGTGTAGATGGAGCCATGATCGTGGTGCCGTATTATAATAAGCCACCGCAAGAAGGTTTATATCAACATTTTAAAGCTGTGGCAGATAATACTTCATTGCCATTGATAATTTATAATATTCCAGGCAGGACTGCTAAAAATATGGAAACAGAAACCGTTGCGCGTTTGGCCGAACTAAAAAATTATGTTGCGGTTAAAGAGGCTTCTGGTGATTTAAATCAAGTAGCAGCTGTAAGAAAAGCTACGCCAAAAGATTTTTTAATCTACAGCGGCGATGACAATTTAACCCTGCCTATTTTGGAAAGGGGAGGCATTGGTGTTATTTCTGTGGCTTCGCACCTGGTGGGCAAAGAGATCAAGCAGATGGTCAGCCTTTTCTTGTCCGGCAAAAAAGCAGAGGCCAAAGCGATTCACGAAAAGCTAATGCCTTTGTTCGAAGCTATTTTTGTGACCACAAATCCAATTCCAGTAAAAGCAGCCCTGGCCATGATTGGCCATCCAGTGGGCGGCTTGCGCCTGCCTTTGATAGAGGCTACCCAGCGGGAAAAAGATACAGTCAAAAAAGTTTTAAAGGATATGGGCCTTGTCTGACGTCTTAGTCCATACCTGTTGCGGATCCTGCACAACTTATGTCAATCAATGGCTAAGTGAAAACGGCTTTGAGGTAAGGGGTTATTTCTATAATCCAAATATCAGGCCGCAGGCAGAATACGAACGCCGTCTGCTCACTATGGAACATTATGCTACTGTGGTTGATTTAAAAGTTGTTTATGAAAAAAATGATGTGCAGCTGGTGCCGAATGCCTGTGAGGATTGTTATCGAGTTCGCTTAAGTAAAACTGCGCAGTTTGCCAGGCAGCAGGGGATTGAATTCTTTACAACGACCTTATTAATTAGTCCTTATCAGAACCATGATCTAATAAAAAAAGTGGGGGAGCAGGTTGCACAAGACCAGGGGATAAAATTTCTTTACCAGGATTTTCGCCTTGGCTATGCCCAAAGCAGGCAGATGTCCAAGGATATGAAGCTGTACCGTCAAAAATATTGCGGTTGTACCCCAAGGTTATCAATTAAATTAGTAAGGGGAGGCAAATATGTCAAGGTTAATTAATTTATTAAATGACAACAAGATGACTTTGATCGTGGCCTTGCCTGAAAATAATGTGGATTTAGCTGCTGCAGCCGTGGACAATGGGGCAGATGCGCTTCAGCTCCACATTAATACCAAGGGCTTTAAGACTTTTGCTGAAGAGAAAGCGGGTATGGAAGCAGTCCTTAAAAAAGTTAATGTTCCTGTGGGCATTGTGCCTGGTCATGAAAAATGCGCTGATGAAAATGAAATGAAAGAGATCGCCAGGATGGGTTTTGATTATTTTAGTATGGATATGGATGTAATGCCTGATTTTATGCAACAATTCAAAAGGATTTCTAGGATCCTGGCTCTAAACAGCAAATTCACTTTGGATAAACTTATTACTTCAAGTCAGGAAGGCCTAGACGCACTTGATGCAGCCATTATTCCCACATCCGGTTGGGGCAAGGATTTGGTTGTGGGGGATTTGCAGCAATTTATTTCCATTGTTTTATCATCAGGCAAACCAGTGATTATTCCAACCCAGCGCTCGATCAGGACATCTGAAGTAGCTATTATTTCAGATACAGGCGCCAAGGGGCTTTTGCTCACGCCGGTTGTTATGGGCACAACCGTTAAAGATGTGGCTAAAGCGGTTAAGGAATACAGGATCGCAGTTGATGATCTTGGCGACTAAATTAAGTATCTATTTGCATTCAATTGTGAAAGTAAATATAATAACGTCAGCGAAAGTAAAATATGGCAGCTGTTAAACAAGCAAAGGAACTAAATAACCAGATTAAATCTGAGTCAGGCGCCAAAGAAGCAATTGGCGAAAGAAACCGCATTGCCCTGGCTTACATGGAGTTAGCCAAAGACCGCACCTTTCAAAAATTAGCTGAGGAAGAAAAGTTAAACCTGGTCAATGAAGTGATGGCTATTGGCGATGAGGTTGCTAATTGGGTTAAATCAGAATATGGGACCAATGATTCCAGGAAAATCGCCGCCCGTTTAGGGGTTAAAATATTTGGGGCGGATGAGAGAAGGAAAAAGGGCAGTGAATATTGCGCTGAAAAAAAAGAAATAATTATTTCCCGTGATTTTCATGAAAAACTTATGCGCCAGGTTAAGTCCACTGAGCTGGCTGAGCACCTTTTAAAATATGTTGTGGCCCATGAGCTTTTCCGCCATCTTGAGATAAGCCGCATTGGCGAAGTTTATAAACGTTTTAAGTTTGTTGCCTGGCGCATTGGTCCGCTGGTGCGCAGCAAAGAGATTAAAGGTTTGAGCGCGGTTGCTTCACAGGCCTTTACCCAATCCTTAATTGGTCTTGAGATTTCCCCCCAGGTTTTTGACTACCTAGCTTACATCTTATATACCAATCCTTAAAACTTGGTTGGCAATGTGTTATAATTAAAAAATAATGCCAGCTGATTTGCATATCCACACTTCTTTTTCGGATGGCACTGATTCTCCAGAAAAGATTGTGGAATTAGCTAAGAAAAACGGGTTAACAACAATTGCTATTACTGACCATGATGTAATAGCCGGGATTGGGCCAGCCCAAAAAAAAGGCGCGGAGCTTGGCGTTGAAGTAATCGCGGGGATTGAACTTACAACAGAAATCCCTGATACAGAAGTTCATATTCTGGGTTATTTTATTAATCTGCAGCACCCCAGGCTGATTGAAACAATAACCAGGATCCAGCAGGGACGAAAGGAACGCATCGTCAAGATCTGTGAAAAACTAGGGGAACAAGGGATTAAGCTTTTGCCGGAAGAAGTTTTTGATCTGGCCGGGCACTATTGTGCCGGCCGGCCCCATGTGGCCCGAGCCCTGATAAAAAAAGGGTACATAAAAACTTTTAAAGAGGCTTTTATAAAGTACATTGGTTTTAAAGGGCCAGCCTATGTTCCGCATTACAAGCTTTCGCCGGAAGAAGCGATTAAATTAATTGTTGAAGCGGGGGGCTTGCCGGTTTTTGGCCATCCAGTATTGTCTGATTGTGATCAGCTTATACCTGAGTTTGTAGCAGCTGGTTTGGCTGGGATTGAAGTTTTCTATGGCTCGCATAGTGAGACAGAGACCAATCATTATTTGGATTTAGTAAAAAAACATGGTTTGGCGGCAACAGGTGGATCTGATTACCATGGGTCAAATGGCGGCCGCTTAAGCGAGTTGGGCCAAATAAAACTTGATGACCAATGGGTAAAGGGGTTAAAAGATGAATACATACGCAGAAATAAGTCTTAACGCGATAAAACATAATATAGGCGAGATCCGTAAACTGTTGAAAGAAAACGTTAGGTTTATGGCGGTAGTTAAAGCCAATGCTTATGGACATGGCTCAGTAGCGGTGGCGCGGGCTGCTATGGAGGCCGGGGCGCATTATTTGGCTGTTGCGAATTTAAGGGAAGCAGTTGAACTGCGCGATGCGGGGATTACTTGCCCGATCTTGATCCTGACAGAATCGCCAACCTCGGTAATGGATGAAATTATCCAGTATGATCTTACCCAAACCATTTATTCAATTGTTGAAGCCCAGGCTTTGTCTGGCGAAGCGCAAAAGAGGAATAAAACAGCGCGCTTTCATATTAAAATTGATACGGGCATGGGGCGGGTTGGTGTTCAGCCGTCTGAGGCAGTTGCCTTTATTACGAAAGTTGTTTCTTTGCCAGGGATTGAGTTAGAAGGGATTTTTACCCATTTTGCCAAGGCAGAAGATGCCAAAGATAATTTTACCCAGGAACAATTTACTCGATTTGAGCAGGTGGCTGGCAAAATTAACAATATTCAAATCAAGCATACTGCTAATTCAGCCGCTGTCTTATATCATCCCCAAACACATCTTGATATGGTCAGGATTGGTTTGATGATCTATGGCCTTTATCCTCAAGGCAGTTCCCGCCAACTGATCAGTTTAAAACCAGCGCTTTCTTTTAAGAGCCGGGTTACTTATCTTAAGCGAGTCCCTGCAGGGACGCCCCTGTCTTACGGCAGCACCTATGTGACTGCTTCTGAAACAACTATTGCCACTGTTCCTGTTGGCTATGCAGATGGTTTTAGCCGCCGGCTTTCTAATCGAGGCCAGGTAATCATACGCGGCCGGCGTTTTCCGGTAGTCGGCAGGGTTACCATGGATCTATGCCTGGTTAATGTCGGTGATAGCCGGGCTGAAGTAGGGGATGAAGTGGTAATGATTGGGGAACAGAACGGCCAAATAATTTCAGCTGATGAAGTTGCCCGATTAGAAGATACAATTTCCTACGAAGTTGTTTGTGGTATAGGCAAAAGGGTCCCAAGAGTTTATAAATAGAATAAATTAAATTTATGTCTTATATATCACTTTATCGTAAATGGAGGTCTCAGACCTTTGATGAGATTGTTGGCCAGCCAGCGATCGTTCAAACATTAAAAAATGCAATTGCGGCTGATCGCCTGGCTCACGCTTATCTTTTTTCCGGGCCGCGCGGAACGGGTAAAACCTCCACTGCTCGTATTTTAGCTAAAGCTTTGAATTGCAAAAAGGGTCCAACTCCTGATCCCTGCGGTAAATGTCAGGCATGTATTAAAATCCGAGAGGGGCATTCCATCAATGTGATCGAGATTGACGCGGCTTCTAATCGTGGTATCAACGAAATTCGAGAATTACGTGAGAGGGTTCGCTACGCGCCGGTTGAAGGGCGTTATAAGGTTTATATTATTGACGAAGTCCATATGTTAACCTCAGAGGCTTTTAATGCCTTGCTAAAAACCCTGGAAGAGCCGCCTTCGCACACAATTTTTGTCCTGGCCACCACGGAACTGCAAAAAGTGCCCGCAACTATCATTTCCCGCTGTCAAAGGCTTGATTTTAGGCTGATTAAGCTGGCAGAAATTGAAAACCATCTTAAGCAAATGGCTAAGGCTGAAGGTTTTGAGATCGATGAAAAAGCAGTTAATCTAATTGCCCGCAATGCGGAAGGCTGCATGCGGGACGCGATTTCTCTTTTGGACCAGCTGGTTTCTTTTTCCGGCCATAAGATTTCATATGATAATGTAGTAATGCTTTTGGGCACTGCTGATGAAGAGCTGTTGTTTGCCTTTGGCCAAGCAATTGTTTTAAATGATATTGCTAAGGTGTTGGAGCTTATTCGGACAGGTTTGGCTGAAGGGCGGTCGACTCCCCAGGTAACCAGGGATCTGGTTGCTCATTTTAGAAATTTATTGCATCTAAAAGTTGGTTCAGAAGAGGTTTTAGAGTTAACCAAAGATTATCTGGAAAGATTACGTAAACAAGCTGACTCTTTTACCCTTGGAAGAATTAAAAGTGTTATTACCGCGCTGTCGCGGGCCGAGCTTGACATGAGGTGGCATCCGCATGCTAGGCTTGTTTTAGAGATCGCTTTATTGGAATTGCTTGATGGCCAAACAACTGTTGAGATTACCAAAATTGAAACTCCGACTGTTAAAGTTGTTAAGTCTGTTACGGAGAAGATAATGCCGTCAATGCCAAAAGTAGAGGTTTCTTCTGATGATGGTTTATTAACAAAGATTAAATCATCTTGGGATAGTATCCTGGAAAAGGTAAAAAAACAGACTATTTTTGGTTATGTTTCACTTCACGAAGGCACACCCCAGGAAATTAATGCTAAAGATAAACTTGTTATAGCCTTTGCGCGGGGCTATTCATTTCATAAAGAGAGATTAGAAGAGATAAAGAATAAACAGGTTGTTGAACAGGCCCTGGAGGAGATAATTGGGGAAAAGGTCTTGATCGATTGTATTGTTTCTGATGGTAAAAAAGAAGCAACGGTTTCCGCAGCCGCAGTAGCTGATTTTTTTGAAGGGAAGGTGCTTTAAATGATTTTTGGTAATTTGGGTAATATGGGCGAGATGATGAAAATGGCCCAGGAGATGAAGGGCAAGATGAAAGATATTAAACAGGAATTGGCCAGGGCTAATTTTGTCGGCCAGTCAAAAGGCGTGGCTGTTGAAGTTAACGGCGAGATGGAAATTAAGTCGGTTAAGATTGATCCGCAAATTGTTGATCCAAACAATGTCAGCCGTCTGGAAAAAGAAGTTATGGAAGCGGCTAAAAAAGCTTTGAAAAGCGCCAAAGATGAAGCAGCTCAAAAAATGAAAGGGTTGACCGGAGGGCTGGGGCTGCCGGGGATGTTTTAAAGTTTAAAACTTAAAGTGTAAAAATTAAAACCAAAACTAAAAATTTAGATATATTTTTTACTTTTAAACTTTAGTTTTAAACTTTTAAGATTTAACTTTTAAATTTAATATAATGTATGCAGAAACTTTTGCTAAATTAATAGAAGAGTTAAAGAAACTACCAGGCATTGGACCAAAATCTGCCCAGCGGCTTTGTTTCCATGTTCTTCAGAGTTCGAGCCAGGATGTTGACAAACTGGTTGAAGCGATCAAACAGGCCAAGGCCATGTTAAAACATTGTTCAACCTGTTACAATATTACTGATGTTGAGCCATGTAAGATTTGTTCAGATGATAACCGGGGCAAAAATCAATTATGCTTAGTGGCAGAACCCAAGGATTTGCTGGCCATTGAGAGGTCCGGCGGCTACCACGGCAAGTATCATGTTTTAGGCGGCTTAATTTCACCTTTGGATGGCATTGGGCCAGAGAGTTTGCGAATTAAAGAATTGATTGAGCGCCTGAAGAAGGACAAGCTTGATGAACTGATTTTAGCCATTAGCCCAACTGTTGAGGGTGAGGCAACTAGTATATATCTTTCAAAAACTTTAAAGCCTTTTGGTATTAAAATTACCCGACTGGCATATGGTCTACCTATTGGCGCTGATATGGATTATGCTGATGAGGCAACGTTGTCAAAGGCCTTTCAAGGCAGGAATGAATTAGTTTTATAAGGGGGATAATATGAGGGAAAAAATGGCATGGTTTTGTAGTACTTGGTGGGTGATAATTTTGAGGCCGATTTATTTTTATACCGTTTTTGCTGAAGAAGATTGGCGAGAGAAAGCCTTAACTTTTCTTTTTGTTAATAGCTGGATACTGGCTGCGGCAACGGCCCTCTTTGTTTTCTTTGTTCAGTACGTGCCGATTGGTAAAACCCTGGTTGGAGGAGTTAGCGGTTTTAAGTTTGTTTTAATTCTGCCAGTTTTAATTGCCCTGGCCGCGGTCTTCTTTTTGATCACTGCGCTTATTCTGGGCGGTTTTTTTATTGGAGCGTTCTTTGTGATGTTTTATGCGGTGTCTGCCTGCCTCCACTATGTGTATATTATGTTAGGCGGCAAGGGGCATTTAAATAAAATGCTGCAGTACGTTTTTTACAGCAGCGCTGTTCTGGCTTTTGGTCTGTTAATTATTTTATTGATGTTTTTAACCAGTTACGGTTTGCTTGATTTTACGCTTTTTCGAACTGGCTTTATCATTGTTTACGGCTTAATCTCAATATATGTTTATGGGCTTTGGGCAATTGCCGGCAGAAAAACTTATGGTGTTAGCAAAACAAAAGCGTTTATCGGCGCGCTTTTGCCTGTAATTATTTTATTGATTTTTGGTGTTCTATTTGATAAAATAGCGCTTCCGGTCTTGCAGCCGTGGATTAGTTAGGTGGTTAGGAGGAGTTTTTAAATGAGTGAGATAATTGAGGTTCGGTGGCATGGACGGGGAGGACAAGGGGCAAAAACAGCAGCCCTGCTTTTTGCTGATGCGGCTTTATCCTTAGGAAAAAACATCCAGGCTTTCCCAGAATATGGGCCGGAGCGAATGGGCGCGCCAGTCCAGGCGTTTAATCGCCTCTCAGATATGCCAATAACAGTTCATTGTGGTATTACCAGCCCTCAATTAGTAGTTGTTTTGGACCCGACCTTAATGGCTACGGTCAATGTGGCCCAGGGTCTTCCGGCGGACGGCAGCTTAATTGTTAATACCTCTAAATCCCCCCAGGAAATCAGAAAAGAAATCAATTTAAAAGGCTCCAAAATTTTTACAGTTGACGCTTCAGCCATTGCCATGGACAAAATTGGTAGGAACATTCCCAATACCCCCATGTTAGGAGCGTTGGTCAAGGTTTCTGGCCTGCTTGATTTTACCGAGATGTTAAAGAATACTGAAGAAAAGCTTAAAAAGAAATTTGCCCATAAACCAGAGATTATTCAAGGAAATATTGAGGCAATTAAGATTGCGCACGATAGTGTTAAGGGAGAGAATTGATATGAAGAAAAACGCTGGTTATAAAGAATTAATGCATGGCGATGCCTTGCCAGCAGGAACAGCTGCAGAGTTTGAAACAGGTGATTGGCGCTCGGAGCGGCCTGTCTTTCATAAAGATAAATGTATTAATTGTTATTTCTGTTGGATATATTGTCCGGATTCAGCCATCCTTTTAGATGAAGAAAAGAAAGTCGCGGGTATTGATTATAAATATTGTAAAGGCTGCGGTATTTGTGATGTTGAATGCCCAACCAAAAAAGATAAACGGGCAATAACCATGGAACCAGAGAGGAAATGACGAATGACGAATTTCCCAATGACGAATGAAGGAGTTACTATTATATGCCGATAATTGCAAAAACCGGAAATGAAGCCATGGCTGAAGCCATGAGACAAATAAACCCTGATGTTGTGGCTGCTTATCCTATTACGCCAGCAACAGAAGTTGTCATGATTTTCTCGCAGTTTGTGGCAGATGGATTAGTTGATACTGAGTTTGTGGCAGTAGAATCAGAGCATTCTGCCATGAGCGCTTGTGTTGGTGCAGCAGCTGCTGGTTGCCGTGTTATGACAGGGACATCTTCTCAAGGTTTACAGTTAATGTCAGAAATTCTGCCGATTGCTTCTGCCTTGCGCCAGCCAATCGTGCTTTGTGAAGTAAACCGCGCTTTATCCGGCCCGATTAACATCCATTGTGACCACAGTGATACCATGGCAGTCAGGGATTTTGGCTGGATACAGATCTTTTCAGAAAACGCCCAGGAAGCTTATGATAATATTCTTCAATTAATTAAAATCACTGAAGACGAGAGGGTTAGGCTGCCTGGCATGGCAACAACCGATGGTTTTATTATTTCTCACTGCATGGAAAAGATTGATTCACTTGAAGATTCCGAGGCCAAGAAATACGTAGGAGAATTAAAGGTTAAAAATTCGGTGCTCGATTTAGAAAAACCAATCACCCTTGGCTCACTTGACCTGCAAGATTATTATTATGAACACAAAATGCCAATTGTTGATGCCATGAGAGAAGCAAAAAATGTGATTTTAGAAGTTGGCCAGGACTTTGGCAAGCGGTATGGCCGCGAATACGGCTTAATTGAGGAATATAAATTGGCTGATGCTGAAATTGCTTTGGTGGCCCTGGGTTCAACTTGTGGGACGGCCAAGGCCGTGATTGATGACTTGAGGGAAAAGGGCGTTAAGGCAGGTTTGCTTAAGATCCGGGTCTATCGTCCGTTTCCGGCTGAAGAAATTATCAAAGCCTTGAGCAATATAAAGGCTGCGGCAATTATGGATAGAAGTGATATGTTTAGCAACCAGGGTGGGCCGCTATTTTCTGAACTAAGGTCGGCCATGTATGAAGCAAAAGATAAGCCGCTGCTGACAAATTATGTTTATGGCTTAGGTGGTCGAGAAATTTCTTTGGAAGACATCCATAAAATATTTGCCGAGCAAAAAGAAGCGGCTGCTTCAGGCAAGGTTAAACAGCTTATCCAGCACTTTGGAGTAAGGGAGTAAATATTAATGCCAACATTAAAAGATTTAGCTAAGCGAAAAGATCCATTATCCGGCGGTCACCGCGCCTGCGCGGGCTGCGGCGCCCCAATTGTTGTTAAGCAGGTTTTGATGGCCAGCAAAGACCCAGTTGTCGTAACCTGCGCAACTGGTTGTCTGGAAGTTGTTACCACAATTTTCCCTTATACCGCCTGGAATGTCCCATTTTTACACAATGCTTTTGAAAATTCCGCGGCTACCTGTTCGGGAATTGAAGCCGCCTATAAGTCTTTAAAAAGAAAAGGTAAGGTAGATGCTGAGCATATTAATTTTGTAGCTTTTGGCGGGGACGGAGGAACCTATGACATTGGCTTTCAGTCATTATCCGGCGCCATGGAGCGCGGCCACGACATGCTTTATGTTTGCTATAATAATGAAGCCTACATGAACACCGGGATCCAGCGCTCATCTGCCACACCAAAAGGCGCTTCAACATCTACTGCTCCTGCCGGCAAAAAAATCCCAGGTAAAATACAGTTTAGCAAGAATTTAACTGAGATTTTGGTTGCCCATGATCTGCCTTATGTGGCCCAGTCAGCAGTTGGCTTTTGGCGGGATTTAACGACTAAAGCGGAAAAGGCTTTTTCTATCCGCGGCCCCAAATTTATGAATGTTCTGCAGCCCTGCCGTTTGGGTTGGGGGTACGACCCTTCAAAAACAGCGGAATTAGGCCGCCTGGCTGCTGATACCTGTATCTGGCCGCTTTACGAAGTTGAAAATGGTAAATATAAGTTAAGCTATAAACCAAAAGAGAAAAAGCCTGTTATCGAATTTCTAAAGGTCCAGGATCGTTTTAGACACCTTAAAAAGCCTGGCAATGAAGCTATTGTTGAAGCAATCCAAAAAGAAACCGACCGACGTTGGGAAGCTTTGCTCGCGAAATGCGAGCAATGATAGCGGTGATGGGGAAGGATAGCGGTGATGGGGAAGGGATGGCAGTGATAGTTTTTATCACTGTAATCATGTCTCATCACTGTAATCATTGTCCGCCTAGGCGGACATAGGAGGAATAAGTAATGAATAAAAAACAATTAGCAGGGAAGGTTGCCGGTAAAATGAATATTACCAAAGCCAAGGCTGAAAGAGTGATTGATTCAGCCCTTGGTTTTATTTCTGAAGCACTGATTAAGGGTGAAAAAGTGAGGCTCGTTGGTTTTGGTAATTTTCTGGTTAGAACGCGCAAAGGCCGGATTGGCCGTAATCCCCAGACCGGGGCGCAGATAACGATTGGCCAGTCCAAAGCGCCTGCTTTTGTGCCTGGTATTAACTTGAAAAAGTCAATAAAAGGGAAATAAGTTAGGTCGATTGGTTGATGGGTCGATAGGTGGATAGGATTTTTTCCAAACCACCAAACCACCTAACAACCTATCCACCCAAGAAAAAATGGTCAAAGTAGACGACGAACTACTTAAATTATTAGAGATCCTGCCTAAACGTGTTAAGCAAACCCTTCTTAAACACCCCGATATTAATTCCTTGATCGAAGTTGTTTTAGATCTGGGCAAAGTTGCGGAAGCCCGTTTTGAAAAGGAAGTTTTTTACGTGCCTGGGGACGCGGTATCCCAGGAAGATATTGATGTTTTAGTGGGCAGGGTTAGTGAGTTTACAACAGACAACCGCTCCGGCATTGAAAGGACACTGCATCGTATTTCTTGTATGCGCAGCAGGATGGGGAAGGTTGTTGGCCTTACCTGTCGGGTGGGCCGCGCTATTTACGGCACAAACGATATTATCCGCGATGTGATTGAATCTGGCCAAAACCTTCTTTTTATGGGACCTCCGGGCATTGGTAAGACAACAAAATTGCGCGAAGCAGCACGAGTTTTAAGTGATCAATTTAATAAAAGAGTAGTAATTGTTGATACGTCAAACGAAATTGGCGGGGATGGCGATATTCCGCACCCTGGCATTGGCAAGGCTCGCCGCATGCAGGTGCCAACACCGGGAAAACAGCACAAAATTATGATCGAGGCTGTTGAAAACCACATGCCGGAAGTGGTTATTGTTGACGAGATTGGCACAGAAGCTGAAGCTGCAGCTTGTCGCACTATTGCAGAGCGCGGAGTCCAGCTTATTGGCACAGCCCATGGTAATGCTTTAGAGAATATTATTAGCAATCCTACCTTATCAGATTTAGTTGGTGGTATTCAGTCAGTCATTTTGGGGGATGAAGAAGCCAAGCGGCGACATACACAAAAAGCGATTTTAGAACGCAGGGCCCCGCCAACCTTTGATATTGCTATTGAGATTGTTGAGCGCGATAAATTTGCTATTTATCACGACGTGGCCAAGGCAGTTGATCAACAACTCAGGGGTGCTATACCCAAACCTGAAATTAGGGTGCGCACATCTTCCGGTAAAATTGAAATCCAACAAAAGCAGGATGAGATGCCAGAGTTAAGTGATGCGGAGCTGGAAAAGGCCAAGGCTGAAAAAGAAAAAGAAGTTGTTAGGATTTATCCTTTTGGCATTAACCGCGGGCATTTGGAAAGGGGCTTGCGCGTCTTGCAATTGCCAGCTGTGGTGGCTACGCACATAGATGAGACAGATATTGTTGTTACGACTAAATCTAAAGCAAAACCTGGTTCAAAGATTGTTAAAATAGCGGAAGAGCATAATATTCCAGTCCATGCTGTCAGGAAAAATGTTTCTTCCCAGATCATGAAGTTTTTAAAATTCTATTTCCGTGTTGGCGGCACAGAAGAAGCAGAGGATGTGGCCCTGCGGGAAGTAGATGAGGCAATAGAGACCGCAAAAACAAGTCAAAAATCTGTTGACTTGAATCCGCAAAACGCTTATATCCGCCGCTTGCAGCATCAAAAAGTAACTGAAGCAGGTTTGCGGTCTGAATCAGTAGGGGAAGAACCGAAGCGTAGGCTGCGAATTTATCCGGCTTAAGTTTTTTTGTAAACTAAATGTCTTTTCCAGTTTTTGTCGTCAGTTTTTGAGTAATCCGACCGAAAATGCGCCCCGCGTGACTCTGACCGGTCAAGGGCTGCCTGGATAATGAGTTTTGCGACTGAAATCAAATTTTTTAGTTCAATTTCTTCTTTAGTAGCTGGTTCAAAGTTGAGTTTCCTGTCAACTTCATTGATCATTTTTTGCGCCTGAAGCAAACTTTCCTTTGACCTGACAATTCCAACTTCTTTCCACATGTTTGATTTAATTATCAACTTGAACCGTTGTATTTCTGTCTCTTTAAGTTTTGGTTTTGAATGTTGGGATTTTGGATTTATTTGGGATTTTGAAGTTTGAGGTTGGGATTTCGCTGCCAAAGCGGCTCGGTGTCCAAAAACAAGGCCATCTAATAAAGAATTTGACGCTAATCGATTGGCTCCATGAACACCAAGCGCGGCGCATTCTCCAGCAGCATAAAGGTTGGCAATATTTGTTCTACCGTCAACGTCTGTTTTTATGCCACCCATAAAGTAATGGGCAGAAGGAGCAACCGGTATATTATCTTTAGTGATATCAAGGCCGCGTTCAAGGCAGGTTTTATAAATAACAGGAAAACGCTGTTTGATCTTTTCAGCGCCTAATTTTGCCAGGCTCAAGAAAACATGATCTAAATTGTTTTCTTTCATTTCCTTATAAATAGCCCGGGAAACAATATCTCGCGGCGCCAGTTCACCTTTGACGTCATATTTCTGCATAAACCTTTCGCCTTTGATATTCAAAAGCATGGCGCCTTCACCGCGCACGGCTTCAGAGATCAAAAAGCGGGGCAGGGCGATGATATCTTTTAGGTCTTCAAACTGGACCAGGGAAGTTGGATGGAACTGGACAAATTCCATGTCAGTCATTTCTGCGCCAGCGCGATAAGCCATGGCAATGCCGTCGCCAGTGGCAACTTCAGGGTTGGTTGTATATAAATAAACCTGGCCAAGTCCGCCGGTTGTAATGATGATTGAATTGGCAATGAAGATTTCAGTTTTGTTGGTTTTTAAATCCAGGGCTTTAACACCCAAACATTTGCCATCTTGGATAATTAGATCTATGCCAAGAGTATATTGATAAATATCTGCTAATTTTTCTGAAACGACTTTAGATCCTAAGGTACGCTGAATTTCTTCTCCTGTGGCGTCTCCTGCGTGAAGAATCCTTCTTCGTTTGTGAGCGCCTTCAAGGGCCAGGGCAAAACCGCCGCCTGCTTCTGTTTCCGCGCGGTCAAACCTGGCGCCCATTTCAATTAATTCTTTAACGCGTTCAACGCCCTCTGTAACCAAAATCCTAACCGCTTTCTCGTCACAAAGTCCAGCTCCAGCAGCGATCGTATCTTCAAAGTGGAATTGAGTAGAGTCCCTAATTTGGTCAATTGCAGCGGCAATGCCGCCCTGGGCTTTTTCTGTGGCGCCTTCGCCTGCCTTGCCCTTGGTTAAGACAACTACTTTGCCGTATTTTGAGGCTTCCATGGCTGCAGATAAGCCGGCTATTCCTCCACCGACAATTAAAAAATCGCATTTAATCATGGGCAAATTATACAACTAATGGTGTTGGCTATCAACGAATATGAAAACGAATAAACGAATAATTATTTTATCTTATACTTAGTCTCATAAGATATATTATGTTTAGCAAGATTAAATTGTAGTTAAGGGGGCGTTGCCCCCTTAGTTTTTGTTATTGTTTGCCTTTTATCAACAAACAAACCCCTAGTTCATTTTCTTTTTTTACTGCAAAAAAAGAAAATGAACCAAAAGAAAAAAAGCTCGCCCTCGCCAGCTCGGGCTCAGACAGTAAAAGCCGCTTTTCCTTCGCGCTGTCTCATTTTCCGGGCAGCTCGGAGTCAATCTGTTGCACCCAGATAAATTGTTACTATTTTTATTCGCGAAAGGACGTTGTCACCAAAGGGAGGGGTTGGTTTGATTTTTCCCTGCCTGCCCGCCGCGGCGGGCCTGCCGGTTTCACCCTGACCTCGTCCTGATGGACTTCGGTCCGA
>SDBU01002255.1_pt1 | contig 25985 bp, 25 predicted proteins | sample 2277071 | NCBI WGS metagenome assembly SDBU01 (sample SAMN10397929, study PRJNA504765) | marine sediment metagenome | isolation source: marine sediment core GS08_GC12, 126 cmbsf | place: Arctic Ocean: Gakkel Ridge, Loki's castle | collected 2008
ATGCGCGCCGCACCCACCACGCTGATCCCCGGGTCCCGAAGGTAGCCCTGGGCGACGCGCAGGAAGCGGTCGTCGTAGCCGCGCCGCCGGAGATCATCGGCCTTCTCGCGGGCGATGATGGCCGTGGCCTCGATGGGCACCCCCTTGACCAGAAGCATCCTGTCGCCCAGTTGACCTCCGCTGTTGGTTATCAGCTTATCGCGAGCCACCTCGCCGATGAGCATGCCCACGACGATGGGCCGGTCCAGCCCCCAGGTCACCTCGGTGTGACCGCCCACCAAGGCGATCCCCAGTTGCTCGCAGGCGTCGTGCAGTTGGGCAAAGATGTTCTTGACCAGTGCCGGCGTGGTGCTGGCCTCGGGCAGGAGGAGCGTGGCCAGCATCCAGAGGGGGCGCGCGCCGCTGGTGGCCACGTCGTTGGCGTTGACGTTCACCGCATACCAACCGATCTGGTCGGTGGCAAAGGTGATGGGATCGGTCTTGACCACCAGGCAGCGGTCGCCCATGTCGATTACCGCCACGTCCTCGCCCACACCGGGGCCGGCGATGAGGCGCTCGTGGGAGTGGGTGTAGGTTCGCAGCAAGTCTTGCAGGAACTCGAGAGGCAACTTGCCGATGGGGAGAATGAATTGGTCATCCATGGTGCCCTCTGTGCGCTCTGCCGGGCCGCAGCCTCGGCGCAGGAAGCAGCCAGGATTATAGCCCACACACCACGGGGCGACAAAGGACAGCGTCGGGCCATCCACGAGCTGGTGAGTCCTCCTCGCGTGCGGTGAACTGGCTGGAGACCCGCCTTTGCGCCAAAGTGCGCGATGCCATAGAGGCGGTGATGGGACAGGCGCTCAAGCTGCGCTTTGCGGCGGGGGGAGGGGGAAGAGGGAGTGGGCGGAACAGCACACCCTACGGTTAGGCACTGAGGAGAAGGGCGAGGAAGATCGGGCGGCAGTGCAGCCGGGCTAGAAGGGGATGTCTATCTCCTCGAACTGGTTCCCGTAGGCCAGATGCCCATCCAAGGTCAGCTGGATCGTGTACCCGGCGAAGGGTCGACGGAAGTTCAACTGGAGGCGTTGATTGGCATAGAACTCCTTCTCTTCTGCAGACCGTGTGACCCCATGCTCATCCGTCAGGTCCACCCGCAGATGGAACGGTCCTGGCGACAGCGTCTCGGGTGGAAAGAAGAAGGCCGCGCTCCCTGATGACAAGCGGGCGGTGTTGACGAAAGTATGGCTCCGGAAGAACAGGCTGCTGCGAGTGGTAGCCGCTACTCTGTTTTGATAGCGATTACGCAGCTGTCGTGGCAGGAGATAGAGTAGAGTCTCCTTTTCAGCAGCAGAGCGGCAGAAGATGAATCGCAGGGCGCTCAAATCAAGCTCCTTCGGTACAATGACCTCAGCGTTGCGTCGGTGAGTTATCTGAGGAGTCCAATTTGCACGACCTGTATGGAGTATCTGCTTCCATGGTAGGTTCGCCAGTTCAGCCGCAGTGGACAATACCCGGTAGGGTCGCTTGTTTAGCCCACCATCGGAGAATCTACACTCAGCAAGAGTGAGCACTTCCGCTGAGTCAAGAAGGAGGAACACGGGGACCGGACAGTGTGCGTCACGGTACTTCGCAGTCGACAGTGCCCGCCGGGACTTGATGCCTTCCGCATGGTACTGAGTCGGTGTCTGGGGGCGGAAGTACAGACGCACCTGATCCTTAACCCAAGGTTCCGTGCCTGCCAGCTCGGAAGAGCTCGCGCTGCTAACCGAGAGGAGGCCCAGTTCTTCCGCGCGAGTGCGGCTAAGCAGACGGCCATCTGTGAGGATCGTCACGACGTTCCGAATATCCGTATAGTGGAAAACGAATCGTGGCCACCACTGTCGCTCACCCTGCCGAAGCCAAGGTTCCTTCTGTTGAGCCTCCAGGAACTTGCGAATCTCAGAGCTGTCCCGTTTCCGCCTAGTCATACAACACGGCTCACGCGGGCTCGAACAGCGATAGCTGTGCCTGCTCACGCGTACGGTCAAAGGCCTGTGGGAGCACCTGTAAGCCGGTGATGGGACTCTGAGCAAGCCGATGGTATTCCCTTGCCATCCTGACGGGCTTGACGTAGGGCAAGTAGCGAAAGATGGGTATCACATACGACATGTGCCTATCCATACCCGGCGCGATCTGCCGCATCGAGAAGCCGTACGTGCGGAGCTGCTGCCAGAAATCCAAGAGGGTCTCGTAGGCGATGTGATACTGGTTACCGCCTGCCGCGGAAATGCTCAAACCAGCGCCATCATCCGTGATTCGAGCGGTAAACGGACTGCCCTTGGTCAGGGTCTCGAAGCTGTGCTGCCCTTTCAGCAATTCCACAAGATCGTCCCAGACCTCGCAGAAGGGCAGACTAGTAGGTTCAGACCGTAGCCATTTCCGCATCTCTTCGGGGTTCTCGTGCTCTGGGACAAAGAATGGATCGTTTCGGGTCGGGTAAATGAACACGTCGATGGGGAGGTTCCCAAGATAGCGCTGCATCTGCGGTTGGACTTGCGTCTCAAAGTCCAACCGGCCATTCCCACACCCCAACGGGGGAAAGGCTATGCTGTGAATGCCCATCTTGGAATAGCTGCCAGCAAAGTTCTTGAGTCCCGCGGTGATGTACTCCACGCGTGAAGGATAGCGCCAGTGCTTCTTGGTCGGGAAGTTGAGAACCCACTTGTTGGGACTCTTGTAAAGCCACAGCTGGCCAACCCTGAACTGCCCCTTCTCGCACAGTTCGCGGTAGCGCACGAACATCTTTGGGAACAGCCGCTTGAACTCCAAGGCAACGCCCCTTCCCATCACTCCCACTGTATTGACGGTATTCACAAGCACTTGAGCAGGCGACTGGAACAGATTGCCCATCACGTACATTATCATTCTGGCAACCCTCACTTGTGGACTCATTGCGCTCGGACCGCAGTCGGTCCACGTCCCGCTGAAGCGTAGCGTTACTCGCTGGTCCTATTATGCACGGTCTCTTTCGGGTTGGCAAGTGAGCTGGCGCGATGCCCCGAACACCTGCAAACAGCAATTCCCCCTACCGCCAATCCTTGGGCATGTCGCTTATGTCAAACACTCCCTCTCTCTCCCTCCCGGTCACCTGCACGACGCCTGCGCCATCGGAAAAACGCGCTTGTCGGCCAGTCTTCTAGCAGCGCATCTCCAGTTCTATCTCATCCAGGAGGGGCATACCGCCCATGCCAACCGACGGAATCTCTGGCTTGAGCCCGCGGGAGTCTTCAAGGGCGTTGCGGTACACCGCCACCACCGAGAAGCCCTTCCTCTGATAGAAGCACAGGGCAGCCTGGTCGTCGTTGGTGCTGATGAGCCAAAGGCGGCTGCAACCGGCCCCAACGGCAGCCTCTTTGACCGCCTCTATCAGGGCAGAGCCGATGCCCCAGCGTTCGACCAGGCTGTTCAGGGTGACGATCTCACAGGCATCGCCCTCTATCTGGTAGGTCACCAACCCCACCGGCGTGTCATCCAGAGTCGCCGCAAAACCGGGCAATCTGTCGGCATGATGCACCCTGCCCCGGGTTACTATCTCCGTGGACAACCAATGCGCTTCCAGGAGATGCCTCACCCAGTGTAGATCGCCATCATGCAATGGTCGAATCTGGAACCTATTCACCGCCAGCTCCCCGCAGAAGACGCCGTGGGCCGCTTCTCGTCAGGCCACGACGCTGGCTGCTCAGCCAAGGTTTCTGCGCACCAGGAGATACCCAATAGACCGGCGGTTATTATGGACGCCCTGTTGGCCGTTGGCAAGTGCCCCGCATGGGGTACAAGTGCCCCGCATGGGGTACAAGTGCCCCGCATGGGGTACAAGTGCCCCGCATGGGGTACAAGCGCGCGGAGGGAGACTCTCGCAGCAGAGAGCCTGCCGCACCACCTGAGCGCGGCCCCTCAGTCAAGGTTCCTGATATGTAGGATGCCGGCTCGCTGGGGCTTGCCAGCCACACCAGTTCGTCTATAATCCTGTCATGCAGCGACTCCGAGCAGCCCTTTGCCTCCCCCTGGCACGCGGTGCCGAAAGGGAATTGACCATGGTGGGGATCCCGTTGATCCTTGCCCTGGTCGCGTCTCTCATTTGGCCTGGCCTCCACACCTTCCTCCCGGCTGGACTGCTGACGACCCTTTTCGCCCTTCTGCTCTACTTCTTCCGCGACCCAGAGCGGACCTCACCGGTGGGCGAGGGGGTATTCCTGGCCCCGGCCGACGGTCGGGTGGTGGAGGTGAAACAGGTGCACGAACCGCAATTCCTGCAAGGGGAAGGGCTAAAGATCGGCATCTTTATGTCCTTGCTCGATGTACACGTTAACCGGGTGCCGGTGGAGGGACAGGTGGTGCTGGTTGAGCACGTGCCTGGCCAGTTCCTGCAAGCCTTCCGTCCCGAGGCATCCGAGGTCAACGAGCACAACCTGATCGGGCTGGAGAGCCGCTACGGGCGCGTGTTGGTCAAGCAGGTGGCCGGCATCATGGCTCGCCGGGTCGTGTGCTGGGTGCGCCCGGGCCAGAAAGTGCAGGCGGGGGATAGGTTGGGCGTTGTCAAGTTCGGATCGCGGGTGGATGTGTTTCTACCGCCAGGGGCGGCGTCGGCCGTCCGGGTGGGAGACCGGGCCCGAGGGGGGGTAACAATGATAGCGCGATGGAAGGGGGAGGTCAGATGAGCCACTCGTTGCGGAAGTTGCTACCCACCCTGGTCACCTTCACGAGCCTGGTCTGCGCCTTCGCAGCGATGGTAATGCAGGTGAACGACGAACTGACGGCGGCTGGCATCTGCATCCTGGTAGGCTACGTGCTCGACGCCCTGGATGGCGAGATGGCCCGCCGGCTGGGCGTGGCCAGCGCATTCGGCCTCCAACTGGACTCGCTCGTGGATGTGGCCACCTTCGGGGTGGCGCCCAGCGTGCTGGTCTACCAACATATGCGGCAACTGGCCGTGTTGCCGGTAGTTACCTGGGTCGTGTGTGCGGGCTACTTGATCGGTGGGGTCTTTCGGCTGGCCCGCTTCAACCTCCTCCCAGCCAAGAGATCTCGCAGCGACAGCGTGGGCCTCACCATCTCTACCTCCGGAGCGACTCTGACGCTCAGCGTGCTCGCCAATCGCGCCGCCGATCACCGGTTGATCTCAGGCGGCGTGTTCCCGGTGGTGGTGGTGGTCTTGACCCTGCTCATGGTCAGCCGCATCCGCTACCCGGCGCTGGCCTCCATCGTGCGGCGCCGCTGGCTGATCCTGGCGGGGATGGGGGGCGCGGCCATGTTGGCCGTCTGGTTTTCGCCCAAACTGGCCGGGTTCAGCCTGGTCGGCAGCTACGTCTCTTTCGGCCTGGTTCGGGCCGGCTACGAGCTGATCCGCAAGGCATAGGAGCATGCACCTCGCCTGTCTTCGCCGCTTCCAGGGATGGGGACTCTCCAGCTACGCCATGCTGGTTTGGCGCACCGTCCGCTACCAGGTAGAGGGCCAGGAGCACTTGAGGCGAGCTCACGGCGCTGGTCTCCCCGTGGTGGTCGCTGCCTGGCACGGGATGAGCATGATGCTCTCGGGCTACCTGGACGCCCAAGAGGATCTCAGCCAGTACGTGGTGGTGGTGCCTGATGATCCGCGAGGAGAGGTCCTGAGCGTCTGGGTGCGGTGTCTGGGAGCCACCCCCTTCGCCATCTCCATGAAGGCCGACTCGATGGTGGCCGCCCGTCGCCTGCTGTCGCTGATTCGGCAGATGAAGCAGGGGAAGAGCCTCTACCTCAACCCCGATGGGCCCTATGGTCCCACCCACGAGCCCAAGAAGGGCGTGGTCTTTATCGCCCGCAAGGCCGGCGCGCTCATCGTTCCCGCCGGGGCCTACACCGCCGCCGGCTTCCGCATTCCCCGCTGGGATCGGTACCTCGTTCCCTTTCCCTTCAGCCGCATCACGGTCGTCCTTGGTGAGCCGATGGAGGTGTCTCCCAGCACGGACCTGGAAGTGGCGCGGGTGGCCCTTCGGGAGCGGATGAACGAGGTGGAGCGCGCGGCGGAGGAACTCTACCGCGCAGGGCGGCGCTCAACCCGGTGAACGCGGAAGCAGCCAGGCAAGCGCTCTGGCCCGACCAGCGGAGTCCAGTCAGCGATAGTCTCGCGTCTCCAACTCCCGTGCTACCTGCCCGCCCATCTCCACGCAGCGCCGGCGATAGTGGAGATAGTTCTCGTAGGGCACTTCCTCGGGCACGCCGTGGTCGCAGGTGGGCAGATAGCCGCCACGGGCGCGCATGGCGGGAAGGATACGGGCCAGGTGCCGGTCAATGGCCTCGGTGCTCTGAGCCAGCACCCGCTTGTCGATGCCTCCGAGTAGAGCCAGTCCTGGATACTCTCGGCCGATGCTCACCACGTCGCAGCCCGCCGCCACCTCCATCGGGCTCATGATATCCATCCCTATCTCCTGGTACATGGCGATCACCGGCACGGCATAGCCGTCGGTATCGATCTGCACGTGGAGGTGGCGCGCTCGATCGATCTGCCGGGACTTGATGTTGGCGATGAGTTGCTGATAGTATGGGAAGAGAAACTCTCGCATCATGTCGGGAGAGATGAGCGGGCCGTGATTGTAGCAGATATCCTCGCCCAGGAAGAGCTCGTCGATGGTGACGTGGCGCTGGTGAGAGGCGATGACCGCGTCGGCTAGCTCGAACCACGCTCGCATGCAGTCGTGGATGAGTTCAGGCATATCGTAGAAGGCATAGAGCAGGTCCTGGGGGCCAATTAGGCTGCGGAGGTACATGTAGGCGCCGACGACGTTCTGCTGGGTGATCATCCCCCGAGCGGCCTCCGACTGGGCGATGGCCATGCGCTCAGCCAGGTCAGCGTAGCGCTCCGGGGTGGTCGGGGAGAGCCGCGGCTTCGCCTTCGCCACCCAACTGCGCATGTCGATGACCGGGTGTGCCACGTAGGTGGGCATGAAACCGTCGCGCCGACCCTTGAAGTAGAGCACGTGCCGCCCGGCCTCATCCTGCACCAGCTCGTATGCCCCCCGCTCCTCGATCACCTGCTCGACGAAGGGGGGCTGAAAGGCCGCCTCGCACCAGCCCAGTTGCCCCAAGGCGTGGTGGCCGGGCGGATCCAGCTCAAAGAGCTCGGCCAAGGGCGCGTCCTGGGGCATGCCCTGTTCCTTCCAGCGCTCCAGGGAGTAGAAGCCAAAGGCCCGGTGGAGGAAGGGTGCCCCCGGCTTGCGCGCATAGATGTCCCGCAACTTGCGCGCCGACGCGCACATCCGGTCGCGGCGGGCCATGGCGTGCACTCCATCGAGAGGGGGAGTCTCTGACTGCCCGAGGATGTGTTGCGAGTTCATGGCGCCGAGTCTACCACGGATTCGGGGGAAAGTCAATGTCGCCGGACACACCAGCCAGCCCGATCTTGCGCAGACTGCCCGATGGTGCCATACTGGCTTCGCTGATACCCGTCCGCGACGGGCGCTTACGTTGAGGGCACGATCCAGCGACACATCATTCGCAAAACAGGAGGCCAAGGCAGAATGGGCAATGTGACGATGAAGGGTTTGGTGTTTCTGGGCGACCGTACCCTGGAGGTGCGAGACTTTCCCATTCCCAGGCCCGGTGCTCGCGAGGTACTCATCCAGCTCAAGTGTGCGGCTGTCTGTGGCAGCGATCTCCACGTCTATCGCAGACCCAGGTCCTACTTTGAGGGAAAGCCGGCCTGGATTCCCGGGCACGAGCCAGCCGGCGTGGTTGCCGACGTGGGCTCGTGCTGCAAGCGGGTCCAGGTTGGCGATCGGGTCACCATCTACCACTACCTGGCCTGCGGTCACTGCCCCCACTGCGTGGCCGGCTATCTGCAATTGTGCGCAGAGAGGAGGGGTCTCGGCCAGCCCCAGACTGTTGGGCCAGATGCCGACTATATGGTGGTGGATGAGAGGAACTGCCTGTTGCTCCCAGACCAGTTGAGCTTCGAAGATGGGGCCATGATTGCCTGCATCGCCGGGACCTGTTTCTCGGCATTGCGAAAGCTTCGCCCGAGCGGAGAGGACACGGTCGTGATCTTTGGACAGGGTCCCGTAGGGCTGACCGGTACGGTCATGGCCAAGGCCATGGGCGCGCGGGCGATCGGTGTGGACATAACTCAGGAGCGACTTGAGCTTTCCGCCAGGCTGGGGGCCGATGCGGTGGTCAATCCCAGCAAGGTGGATCTCGTCGCGGCCATCAAGGATCTCACCGGCGGAGCCGGCGCGGATGCTGCCTTGGAGACATCGGGAAGCCGAGCTGCGCATCAAGCCGTCATCAAAGTGCTGCGCTTGAATGGCAGGGCCGTTTTCGTTGGATTTGGCTCCACCGAGCCCAGCGTGAACCTCACCTCCATTATTGGCAGACAGTTGGTGCTCATGGGTTCCTTCGTCATGCCCATGGGCTACTATTGGGACCTGGTCGATTTCCTCTTGGAGCACGACCTGCCGGCCAGGTTCCAGGAGATGATCACCCATCGCTTCAGGATCACCGAGGCCGCGCAGGCCTTCCGAGTGGCCGATGAGGCCAAGTCGGGCAAGGTCATGTTTGTGTGGGATTGAGCGACGTGGGCGACTCGCGAGTCGCCCTCAAGGCCGACCATCGGCGCCCACGCGTGGCTCAGCGTTCCTGGCTCCTCAGCAAGCGCGCGATGTTTCCGCCGAGCACCTTGGCCCTATCGGCGTCGCTCAGGTCCTTATAGATGGCCTGGCGAATGCCCCACTCGAAGCGCATGGGACAGAAGGGACTATCGCTGCCATAGAGTATGTGGTCAGGGCCGAGGACTCGCAATGCTTTGAGGACCTTGCGGTAGTCGGTCTCGGAATCGACGAGATACCAGTTGGGGTGCGTGGCGGCGAACTCGATGGTGGCGTCGTGGAGATCGGGTCTCGCCGCCCCGCCCATATGCACCACCATGATCGGCAGGTGGGGATATGCGTCGGATATCTTGGCGATTCTGAAGGGGTGGGTCCTCTCGAAATCGTTGGAACCGCAATGGAGAGCCAGAACGAGCCCTGCGCCGGCTATCATGTCTATCAAGGGGAAGCTCATCTCAGGATCATCTATGTAGTAGCCGTCACGCGCCCCATTGAGCTTGACTCCCTTGACGCCGTAGACCTCGATGCAGCGCTTGAGTTCCTCTTTGGCCTCTTGAGGACCAAGGCAGGGGTTCACCCCGCAGAAGGCGATGATCCGGTCGGGATGAGCTTTGGCCCCCTCATAGATGGCTCTATTGTCAGAGGCTATCTCCCTGGGCAGAGCGACCCTGGGCCAACAGATCGCCTTCTCCACGCCCAGCTCGTCAAGGTCACGGAGCAACTGGTCGATGGTGCCCTGCGAGTCACTCGCACGTGACGAGATGTGACAATCCGCATCAATGAACATGATGTCCTCCTGAACGGTGCATTGTGGGGTGGGTGTGCGTCTACGCGGTGACTGGCGCGCACCCATCGCCTTGAGTGGCCCAGTGCCTTTAGGGGCGCAGTATGGCACGGGTCGGAACGGATGTCAATGGCGGAAGGAGGGCACGGAGAAGCGGCCACAGCGACTCCGGGCGATGCGAGGGTCGTTGGGCTTTCGGGGCAGGTGAGCGTTGACCGGTGACTGCGTCTGACGTATTCTGGTTATCGAGTTCGGTCCTTGTAGGCCAGGGACCTGCCTTGCTCTGGTTGCGTTGCCTGCAATGGCCGGGATAGCTCGAGGCCAAAGTGCCGCCTTTGAAGGCGATCGGCGGCCGAAACTTTCGTTTTGTCCTCGCCTTTGGCGCGTCGGGATCGACCGTTCAGTGTGGTGGCGGCACATTCGCCTTGAAGGAGCCCAAGAGCAAATGCAGAGCACACAAGATATTCTCAAGAACGCTCGACGAGCCAAAGTGGTGATACCAGCCTTCAACGTGCCCTATCTCCCCATGATCTCCCCGATCATACGGGCGGTGGCCGATCAGGACTCCTTCGCGCTCATCGAGACCGCCCGCCTGGAATGGATCAAGTTCGAGAGCCGGGGCCCTGCGGCCGTCATGGAAGAGTTCGCCAAGTGGTGCGATCCCGTACATGTCCGCATTCATCTCGATCACGTCCCCGTGATCGATGAGGATGGCCTCGTCGTGGACTATCTCCCCATCTTCGAGGAGGCCATTGAGCTGGACTACCAGTCGGTGATGATAGATGGTTCTCGACTGGATCTGGAGGCCAACATCGCCGCCACCAGGCAGGTGGTGGAGCTTGCCCACCAGGCGGGCATCGCCTGCGAGGCCGAGCTAGGCGCGGTGTTGGGCCATGAGAGCGGCCCGATCCCTTCCTACAAAGAGCTCTATGAAACGGGGCGTGGTTTCACCGACGTCGAGGACGCCACACGCTTTGCCAGGGAAACCGGGTGCGACTGGCTCTCTGTGGCCATAGGCAACGTACACGGCGCGGTCTCCGCAGGCCTCAGACACCAGAAGAAGGTTCAGGCGAAGCTCAACCTCGAACACCTCGAGAAGCTCGCCCTGGCGACAAGGGTGCCACTGGTGCTGCACGGAGGCTCCAGCGTCAAGCAAGACTATGTGCTGGGGGCCATCAAGAAGGGGATCGCCAAGATCAACATCGGGACCGACCTCCGTCAGACGTACGAGCGTGCCCTGAAGGCGAGCGGCAGCATACTCCAGGCCCAGGAAGCCATCTACCAGCGCACCAGTTGGCTCGTCCGGGACTACCTTCGCGTGTCTGGCACGCGATCGCTGTTGGTTGACTAGGTCTGGCAGGCGCGCAGGGAGATGCCCCATGAGCTTGCTCGGGATCGATGTTGGCATCACGGGCTGCAAGGCCGCCGCCTTTTCGGAGAATGGCCACGCTCTCGACCCTAAAGGATCAACATCGCATCGCCAAAACTGTAGAATTGGTAGCCAAGGCGAATCGCCTCGGCATAGGCGTGCCTGATGTGCCTCATCCCCGCGAATGCCGACACAAGCATGAGCAGAGATGAGCGGGGCAGGTGGAAGTTGGTGATCATGGCATCCACCACCCGAAAGCGATAGCCCGGGTAGATAAAGACGCCGGTCGGACCGTCCCAGGCCTCAACGCCCCAGGACACACGCTGAGCCGCCGTCTCAAGCACGCGCACCGATGTAGTGCCCACAGCGACGACGCGCCGTCCCTCCGCCTTGGCCCTGTTGATGATTTGCGCGGTCTCCTCGCTCAGGTGACAATACTCGGTGTGCATGGCGTGTTCTTCCACCGAGTCCTCGGTGACCGGCCGGAATGTGTCCAGGCCAACGTGCAGCAGAACCGAGACCCACTCTATGCCCAGCTCTTTGGCGCGGGCGATCAGCTCCCGCGTGAAGTGCAGTCCCGCAGTTGGCGCTGCAACCGAGCCCTTCACACGCGAGTAGACCGTCTGATAGCGTTCAGGGTCTTCCAACGGCTCGTGGATGTAGGGGGGAAGCGGCACCACGCCCAGCGAGTCGAGATAGGCGTCGAGGGGCTGATCGAAGGATACCAAACGTCCACCCGACTGGGTGATGGCCTCAACGGTTGCCAGCAGAGATCCCTTTCCGTCAGGGCCGACCAGCCGCAAGCGCTGTCCCACTGGCACCTTGCGCCCCTTGACCAAGGCTTCCCATCGCGTGGGGCCGTGCCTGGCCACAAGGAGCATCTCCACCCTGCCCCCCGTCGGCACTTTGCGGGCCTGGAGTCGCGCTGGGATGACACGCGACACATTGACCACAAGGAGATCCCCTGGCCCCAGGTAGGCGAGCAGATGGCGGAACCGCCGATGCTCCAGCATTCGGCTGTGGCGACGCAAGATGAGGAGACGGGAGGCATCACGTGGTTCAAGCGGCCTTTGGGCGACAAGCTCCGTGGGAAGCTGGTAGTCGAATTCCCGAGTCAGCACGAGGCCCTACGCTCTCCGCAGGCCCATCCACAGTGCCAGCACCAGGCATCCGATGCCCAGCGCGGCAACGGTGCTTTCCACCAGCATGGCCGCCCCCAGGATCCAGTTGACGGTCAATCCGGCGGTGCTACGTCTCTCGATCCAGAACTGGAAGAAGGGATTGATCGAGAAGACCACATTCATTATCAAAAGCAAACAAAAGCCTGCCAAGGCCAGGAAACTGGGCCAGTCTTTGCGACGCCATACCAAGACGATGCATACCATGATAGCCCCGACATAGGCCAGGGCCACGGGCATCCGGACAAGAATCCCGGTGAAATAGGGAAACATCATCGGTGGCACCCTCGCTTCCTATTTGCTCAACATGCGCAATACGACGTTGGCCAGAACGGTCAAGACAAGACTCACCAGGAGAGAGGTTACCAGAGGGAAGGCGCAGGAAAAGTTCTCGCGCTGGACATGGATATCCCCTGGCAGCTTTCCCAGAAAGCCTATTCTGCTGCCAAGGGTGAGCGCCAGCCCCAGCAGCGCGATCAGGCCGCCCAGCAGCAGGAGTGCTCGGCCCATATCCTCCAGGCCAGGCATGATCCATATCACCTCAACAACGTGCAACTCGTATAATTATACAGACATTGAACACGCCCTCAAAATCAAGTTCGCCTCCGCGAGACGCCAGGTTGCCTCCCGGCTTGTGGCAGTGTTGACGCCTGCTGATCGTTGGCTTCCCACTCACTGTATATGCATCCGCAGTAACGCTGCATGTACAGGTTGTGTTCTTTCGACAGGCGACGGTGCTCGGTGAATCCCCGCCGAAAGTTCTCAAAGTAAAAGTCCATGCCTTGGGCACTCGCCAGCTCCTGCCCGATGCGCCGAATGGCTGCCTGGTCCTGATAGGGGCTGATGAGCAATGTAGTGGTGATGGCGTCAAAGCCGCCTCTTTTGGCGACATCGGCGGTGCGCGCCAGCCGCAGGCGGTAGCAGATGGGGCATCGATCGCCATACTGTTCGTGGCCAACCACGGCTCGCAGGAAGGCGGGCATCTCATAGCCGGGCTCCCAAATGATGGGCAACCCCGTCTCCTCAGCATAGCGCGCCAGGGTCTCGCGTCGTCTTTCGTGCTCGCTGTAAGGGTGGACGTTGGGGTTGAACCAGAAGCCTGAGACCTCGAAGCCTCTCTCGCGAAGTCGTTTCACCGTATAGGTGGCACAGGGGGCGCAGCATACATGAACGAGAATGCTCAGACCTTCGGCCTGGCCGTCCTCGCGGGCCTTGGGAAGGTCTACCACATAGGGCAGACGAATCACCAGAGGGTCCTCACTCACCAGTTGAGCCCTGCCCAGGGCGACCAGTCTGTGCGCCTTTTCGGCCGAACAGGGCGAGAGCCGGCTGCCTTGCGCATCCAGGACCGACGCATGTTTCATCAGAAGAGATTGGCCTGTTGCGAGTCCTTCCGCCGGTATGGCCGTCGCAGGTGGGCATAGGCGCGCCGGGTGGCCATTCGCCCTCGGGGAGTACGTTCCAGGAAGCCCAACTGAATCAGGTACGGCTCGTAGACATCCATCACCGTGTCAGCATCCTCGCTCAGGGAGGCGGCAACGGTATCGAGGCCCACAGGCCCTCCGTCGAATTTGTCCACGAGAGTCAAGAGCACGCGCCGGTCTGAACTGTCCAGACCCAGATCGTCCACTTCCAGCATTTCCAGCGCCTTCTTGGCCACGTCGGCGTCGATTACTCCAGCACCGCGCACTTGCGCGTAGTCTCGCACCCTCTTGAGCAAGCGATTGGCCACACGCGGTGTGCCCCGCGCCCGACTGGCTATCTCATACGTCCCGCCCTCATCAATGGGTACGCGAAGAATCCTGGCCGAGCGCTTGACGATGGCCCTCATGGATTCCAGACAGTAGAAATCAAGCCGGTAGACAACGCCGAATCGATCCCGCAGAGGGGAGGTCATTAGGGCCATGCGGGTAGTGGCCCCAATCAGGGTGAAACGGGGGAGTTTCAGGCGGAGGGAACGTGCCGATGGCCCCCTGCCGATGATTATGTCCAGGCAAAAGTCTTCCATGGCCGGGTAGAGCACTTCCTCCACTGCGTGACCGAGGCGATGCACCTCATCGACAAAGAGAATGTCCTTTTGACGCAGGTTGGTCAGAATGGCAGCCAGATCGCCCGGGCGCTGAATGGCCGGGCCAGAAGTGATCTTGACGCTCACTCCCATCTCGGCAGCGATTACGTTGGCCAGGGTCGTCTTTCCCAGGCCGGGTGGCCCGTAGAGCAGGGCGTGGTCCAGTGCTTCGCTGCGCGCCTTGGCCGCTTCGAGAAACACCCTCAGGTTCTCTACGACCCGCTTCTGCCCGATGTACTCATCAAGGTTACGCGGGCGGAGGCTTCGCTCAATAGAAGCTTCTCCTGGCCTCATGATCGAAGACACCACACGGTCAGACACAGACCCTCCATCGGTGCAAGGCTGCTCTCACTATACCACAGGAAGGCCACCCAGTCATGCAGAGGGGGTGCCTTCGGCAAGGCACCCCCACCAGATGGTGCGGCCAGGGCGCTCTCTAGTACTGCTTGGTTGCCTTGCTTTGCACAGACTGCTGCAGAATTCGGACAACGTGCGTTTGCCGCCGCAACGGCGCTGCTGTGATATAGGCGTAGCCCCGTTGTTTGCTTTTTGTCCGTAGGACTATCAGTTTGTAGGGGCGGAGTGTGCCGGCTGTACCGGCATCTTCGACTCCGCCTCTACACCACCAGCCCTTTTTGCAGAAGCCTCTGAAGCCCACGGAAGCCGGTCGCCCGGTAAGGATGCAGGCCAAGTACCCCATACGGGGCACAAAAAGTGGCCTCCAGAGCCATTCTGGCATCCGCCGGGTGACACGCGCCCCTTCACTATGGGGTGCACGCCTTTGCCGTAGAGTGAGCACTCTAGCGAAGTAGTACTAGACCCCCAGCAGTTGCTTGGCCAGGTTGGCCGCGGCTGCGGCGTCACGGCCATAGCCGTCCGCCCCGATTTCGTCCGCGTACCTTTGGGTCACCGGCGCACCGCCAACGATGATCTTGACCTGATCGCGGAGGCCCGCCTCTTCGAAGGCCTCGATGGTGGTCTTCATGCTGGGCATGGTTGTGGTGAGCAACGCAGACAACCCGACCAGGTCAACATCCTGGTCCCTCACCGCATCCACGAAAGCTTCCGGGCTCACGTCCACACCCAGGTCAATGATCTCAAAGCCCGCGCCCTCGATCATGATGCCCACCAGGTTCTTGCCGATGTCGTGGAGGTCGCCCTTGACCGTGCCCAACGCAACCCTGCCCAGCGGCTTGACCTCCTCCTCCACCAACTGTGGGCGCAGAATAGCCAGGCCAGCCTTCATGGCGCGAGCTGCTATCAGCATCTCGGGCACATAGTACTCGTTGGCCTCAAAGAGACGTCCGACCTCTGCCATGGCGGGGATCATGGCCTCATTGAGCAGCCGTCCCGCCAAAAGACCCTCGCTGAGCCCCGCGTTCGTGGCATCCTGTACAGCCTTCATGTTGCCCTTCAAGATGCCGTCATAGATGGTGTCTACGTGACCCATTACTGAACCTCCTGCAACCGTGAATGTGAATGATTCGGAGAGACTCTTGTGTACACCCAGAGACTGGGCGAATTCTACCACCACATGCGGGTTTCTGCAAGCCAGGAAAGGCTTCCGGCGGCCACGGCTGCTCCCACTATGGAACTCACCAGGTCGATTCCATCGTTGGTCAGCCATGCCCATCCCCGCACCTGCCGGGCAACCTCCCCACAGGAATGAACGCGCTGGTCAGTCTCCGTCTTGCATCCCTCGCAGTAGTAGATCCCCTGGGCGGTTGCCCCGAGGAAGCTATCTACCAGGCTACCGGCCATGCCCCCGGCTGTGACGGCCACCGGCAGCCAGACGAGCGCTCGATCCCAGACCATATCTCTTGACTGAGCCTGGATCATGACGAGCAGCAGCGCCATGAAGCCCACCAGCCAGGCACCGGCGAGGGAGGCAACGGTCCCCAGCGTTGAGATTGCGCCAGGCGTCCCCGCGGCCACACGACGTCGGGTGATGACCAGACGAGGCGCACGCGGGCTAAGCATGCCCAGCTCGGTAGCCCAGATGTCGGCGTTGGCCGTGGCCAAGGCGCCCAAGAAGGCGGCAAAGATTCCGGCAACGCCAGGCGCCAGCAGGTGAAGTAAGGCAAGCGCGGAGGCCCAGCCCGTGCCAGCCACTATACGGAGCCAGTCTCGGGCCACAGTCTCGCTGGTTCCATCGAGAAGGGCGTCCTTGTGACTGCGGCGGAAGCGCAACCACAAGCCCGAACTGACGAAAATGACCCAGAAAAGGCTCCCCCACACCCAGCCGCCCGCACTGAAGCCCAGCAAGCTGGTAAACGCGAGCCCGACTGTGCCGCTGAGGGAAAGCAGGCCGCGACGATAGCCGAGCCACCCGATCACTATGCCCAGCCCCAGACCCAGCCCATACTCCCAAGCCACGCCTCTTCCCATCATAGGCTCACCATGGCAGCAACTGCCCACCACAAGATAGGCTGAATCGCCAGGCTCACGACCACCAGCAGGTAGGCTGCCAGGCGTTGGTGCCGATGAAGGAGGAAACCCAAGACGGCGTTGATTCCCAGCGTGAACGCACCTATGCTCGAAACAAGGAGGAGGCTTGTCTTGGGTACGATTCGGCCAACCTCTCCGTGCGCGCGAAAGCGGAGGAGCATTCTGGCTGGCAGAAGTCCATACACGCGGGCAATGAATCCGAAAAGAGCGGCATTTGCGACAAATGCGAGGGCGATGATAGCCCAGAACCACCGATCTCTCCATATGGACAATGCCGCAATGGGCGCCAACTCCACTGTGCGCTCAACCGCACGTGTGGGGCCCAGTGTGCGCCGCACCTCCAGAGCCTCGGAGAATAGCTGCGTGTCTCGCGGCGAGATGCCATAGCATCCCGATCTGGTCACTACCACCAGTTGGCGCTCCAGCGGTTCAGAGCTGTGTACCAGGATCGCACCCAATCCCCTCAAACGCATGCGGCCCCTAAGATACCCGGGCCACCCGATGCCACGAAACCCTCGCGAGACGGTGACCTGGCTGCCAGGCACAATACTGACGATGCTGTCCAAGGGAACCACACGCCTGAAGGCCCCGCAGCCGATCACGAGAGCATTGCGATCCAGGTAGTAGCGCAAGGAAAACAAGCCATAGTACCAGTAGCCCAACAGTGCCAACAGAGGCAAGCTGAACACCAGCAATAGCGCGGTCAAGTATGAGCCCAGATCCAAGCGCTGCCTGAGAGTCCAGTCCATGAGAAAGAGGTCCACTGCCACGATGGTCAGCAGGATGATCAGGCCAACAACCAGGCCCAACGTCTTGGCGGGCTCAAAGACCATCTCTCCTCCTCAACGTCCGTCCGAGCCCAGCTCCACTCCGACAGGCTCCAACCGGCGCGATTATAGTTTTGCCAGGTGAGTCGTGTCAAGGCGAGAGGCGCTTTACAGATTTGGGCTTGGCGGCTAGAATGATCCAGTGGCTGCACGAGTCAGGAGTGGGAATGTCAGAGACAAAGCCGAACTTGCGGGTCACCATGATCTCCAAGGCCTGCCTCGTGGGGGCATATCAAACCAAGCTGGAAGAGATAGCTGCCCACGAGGGCATCGACCTGACGGTTGTCGTGCCCCGATCCTGGCGGCAAGGCGGGCATCTGCTGAGATTGGAGCGTGCCCACACCGCCGGATATCGACTCATCGTCGCACCAATCGCTTTCAGTGGCCGGTTTCACCTCCACTTCTATCCGACCCTCCCCTCTATTCTGAGCGAAACCAGGCCCACCCTCTGCCACATCGATGAGGAGCCCTACAATCTGGCCACTTACCTGGCCGTGCGTGCCACACGCCGTCTGGGGGCGAGAACGCTCTTCTTCACCTGGCAGAACCTCCGCCGCCGCTACCGGCCACCATTTCGTTGGATGGAGAGTTATGTGTATCGCAATGCGGACGGAGCCATTGCCGGCAGTCAAGGGGCAGCCGATGTGTTGCGAAGCAAGGGCTACATCGGCCCCCTGCGAGTGATCCCTCAGTTCGGCGTGGATCCCTCGGTTTTCCACCCGGTTTCCAGGCCCGACCATGAAGGCACCCTGTCGGTGGGATACGCCGGGCGCCTGGTGCGCGAAAAGGGACTGGATACTCTGGTTGAGGCACTGGCCACCCTGCGGGGTTCTTGGAAGCTGGTGCTGTGTGGCGTTGGCCCGATGAGGGACGAGCTGGTGGCGCGGTTCTCGACCCTTGGCCTAGCCGAGCGGGTGACCTACAATGGCCAGGTTCCCTCCAAAGATATGCCCAACTACCTGGCTGTGATGGACGTATTGGTTCTCCCCTCCTTGACGCGGTCCAACTGGAAGGAGCAGTTCGGACGCGTGCTGATCGAGGCCATGTCTTGTGAGGTACCCGTGATCGGATCCGACTCGGGCGAGATCCCTCGGGTCATCGGAGACGGCGGTCTCGTCTTTCCCGAGGGAGATGCCCAAGCGCTTCGGGGGCTTTTGGCGATGCTGCGGGCTGCCCCCGCCCGTAGACGAGACCTGGGAGTGAAGGGGAGGAATCGTGTCCTGGCAAACTACACCCAGGCCGAGATCGGGGCCCAGACGGTGGCGTTCTATCGTGCCGTGTGTAGTGGGTGCTTCGTGTCGTCAGACCCAGTCTAACACACCACCCACTATATGATTCTCTTGTCCGTATCTTGAGCGGGCCAGGTGGACATATGCCGATAGTAGGTTTGAATGCGCAGTTGCTCTCGCTGGGCGAAAGCTATCGTGGTGCGGGGGTCAGTCGATACATCCTTAACCTTCTCACCTATCTGCCCCAGGTCGATACGGGACTGAGCTATCTGGCCTTTCTGGGCGATGCTCGTGTCCGCTTCTCGGGGTGGAAGCAGCGCGTGTCGCGCTGGCCCACCCAGAATCCGGTAAGCCGCATCGTATGGGAGCAAGTAGCACAACCGTGGGCAGCCTGGCGCGAGAGGCTGGACCTGCTTCATGCGCCAGTCTATGTGGGGCCTGTAGTGGCGCCATGTCCCGTAGTCGTGACTGTGCACGATCTCAGCTTCTTTTTGCAGCCAGGCCTTTTTCGACCCTGGAATCGAGTCTACCTGCAGACGTTCACCCGTCGGACCGTGGGCCGGGCCGTGGCCATCATCGCTGACTCGGAGAGTACCAGAAACGACCTCGTTGAAACCCTTGGGATCGCGAAGGACAAGGTCACCGTGATTCATCCCGGCGTTGGCGACGAGATGCGACCCATCGACGATCACCAAGTGCAGGCCTTTCGCCGACACCACGGCTTGTCAGAGCGCATGATCCTCTTCCTGGGCACATTGGAGCCACGCAAGAACGTTCCAGCTTTGCTGGAAGCATATGCGATCATGCGAGCCGAGCCCGGCTTTGACCATCGCCTGGTCATCGCTGGGGGCAAGGGCTGGCACTATGAGGGCATCTACGCTGAGGTGGAGCGCTTGCGCCTGCGAGGCCAGGTGATATTCCCCGGATATGTGCCGCAGACAGAGCTGGCTCTCTGGTACAACGCGGCCGACCTGTTCGTCTATCCTTCTCTCTATGAGGGGTTTGGCATGCCTCCTTTGGAGGCCATGGCCTGCGGAATACCGGTGGTGGTGTCAAACGTGTCCTCGCTGCCCGAGGTCGTTGGGGATGCCGGATTGGCCGTTGACCCGCACGATGCGCAGGGACTGGCAGCAGCCATGCTGGAAGTGCTGCATGATCGCCAGCTTCACCAAACCCTCCGCGAGGCGGGCCTGGCGCGTGCAAGACGGTATCCCTGGAAGGCGACCGCGGCAAAGACCGCCAGGCTCTACCATCAGGTCTTGGGAGATGAGCAGACAAATGAGCGGTGAACGTCGTCGCAGCCTGTGGCTCTACCTGAAGCCCCTTGCCGATGCGGTGCTGGTCGTCTTGTCCTTCGCCATCGCCTATTGGATCCGTTACGAGCTACAGTGGTTTCGACAAGTGGAGCCGGCCTATGTGGTCCCCTTCCTCGTCTATATCCCTAGCGTCACAGCCTTGACGATCATCCTGTTTTTCGTCTACTGGCTGGAAGGTGCCTATCGTGCAGAAAGGGGAGGGCATTTCTTTGACGAGTTCTATATCCTGCTGAGCGGTACGGTGATCGGCATCGCGGCCATGATCGTAGTCGTGTTTCTGGCCTCGCCAGGTTACTACTCGCGACTCATTTTCGGATACGCGGGCATAGTCATCGTGGCCTTGGTGGGAACGGGACGGGCCATCGAGCGAGCGGTCATCTCGCAGAGGCGCAGGCGCGGATTGGGCGTGGATCGCGTGCTTGTGGTGGGCGCGGGCGAGATGGGCCGCACCATCATGCGCACTGTCGTCGCCCGCCCAGAGCTGGGCTACCAGATCGTGGGCTTTCTCGATGACGACCCGACAAAGTCAGAGACCGGCATCGGGCGCTACCCGGCCCTTGGGACCACGGACAGGCTGCCAGAGGTAATCGACGGCCACCATGTCGATGAGGTGATCATCGCGCTGCCCTGGACCTCTCACCAAAAGATCCTTCGGATCATGAAGCAGTGCCTTCAGGCGGGCGTTCGGGTGCGCATCGTGCCCGATCTCTTTCGGATGACCCTGAGCACCATGGCTGTGGAGAACCTTGATGGCGTGCCCCTGTTGGGAATAAGAGAGCCGCCCCTGCGCGGCTGGCAGGTGGTGTTCAAACGAGGCATCGATTCCGTCTTCTCGAGCCTTGCTCTGATTCTCCTCTCACCGATGATGCTACTGATTTATGCAGCCATCAAGCTCGACTCGTCTGGCCCGCCGATCTTTAGGCAGACGCGGGTGGGTCAAGGAGGGAGACGCTTCACCTGCTACAAGTTCCGCTCCATGTACGTGGACGCCGAGTCCAAGGTTCGTATGCTCCGCGACAGGAACGAGGCGACCGGTCCGATCTTCAAGATGCGCCAGGATCCGCGCAGGACCAGAGTAGGCCGAATCCTCCGGCGGGTGAGTCTGGATGAGCTGCCCCAGTTGTGGAATGTCCTCAAGGGCGAGATGAGCCTGGTCGGGCCACGCCCACCATTGCCCTCAGAAGTGGACCAGTACCAGCCCTGGCACCTCCGCCGGCTTGACGTAGCTCCGGGCATCACCGGCCTGTGGCAGGTGAGTGGCCGAAGCGATCTCACCTTCGACGAGATGGTGCTCCTGGATATCTACTACATCGAGAACTGGTCACCGTTCCTGGATCTGCGTATACTGATAAAGACCATCCCCACCGTCATACTCGGCTCTGGTGCCTACTGATGCCGGTGGTCGAAGCCGCGAAAGGCTTCCTTGAAACCCTTGCCGCTCGCTTGAATGGAGTGCCAGACTGACATGCTTTCACGCCGCAAGACCGTTGATCGCGAGGGCCTCACTGCTTTTGCCCGGAAACTGGTTCGCACGCCAAGTCTTTCCACCCAGGAGGCGGATGTGGCCGCCCTGGTGGCCGGGGAGATGCGCGTGGTGGGCTTTGACCAGGTCACCGTAGATCTCATGGGCAATGTAGTCGGGCGCATCGGGCGCAACGGCGGAGAAAAGCTCCTCTATGATGCCCACATGGACACCGTCGCCGTGGCCGATCCTGCCGCCTGGAAGCACAATCCCTATGATGGGGTGATCCGCAAGGGAGTGCTCTACGGGCTCGGCGCGTGCGACATGAAGGGCGCCCTGGCAGCGATGATCTATGCAGGCAAGGCCCTCGTCGATAGGGGCGTCCAACTCGATGGCGACCTATACGTGGTGGGAGTGGTACAAGAGGAGCCCTGCGAGGGGGCGGCCATGCGGCACCTGGTCGAGGTGGAGGGCCTCCGCCCAGACTGGGTGCTCCTTGGGGAACCGACCAACCTCCAGATATCCCGTGGGCACCGGGGTCGCATCGAATTCGGCATAACCGTGCGGGGGCAGTCATGTCACGCGGCAGCACCGGAGCGGGGCGTCAACGCCATCTACGAGGCCACCCGGGTCATCGTCGGGCTGGAGCTCCTTGCCCCTCAGTTGAACGAGGATTCCTTTCTGGGCAAAGGAAGCATCGCCGTGACCGACATCAGGAGCAGGTCGGGCAGCCATAATGCCGTGCCCGATACCTGCACCCTCTGCATCGACCGAAGGCTGACCATCGGAGAGACCGAGGCCACCGCCCTGGCAGAGCTGCGGCGCATCCTGACCCGCGAGGGGGTCGATGCCACCATCGTCGTGCCCGACTACAGCGCGGTCAGCTACACCGGCTGGGAGGTGAGAGCGCAGCAGCACTTCCCCTACTGGGTGACCGCCGAGGATGAGCCGCTTCTTTGCACCGCTGCGAGCACCATCGAGTCTGTGCTGGGCTTCTTGCCGCGCGTGGGCAAGTGGGAGTTCTCCACCGACGGCGTGTATACCGGTGGCGTGGCCGGCATACCCACGGTGGGCTTTGGCCCGGGAGAGGAGCGCTACGCCCACACCGCTGAGGATCAGATCAAGCTGAAGGACATAGAGGCGGCCGCCAGAGTTTACGCCGAGCTGGCTGTGCGCATGTTGGGGACGCGTACCCCGTAGTGAAGGGGCACGAGGTAGTCGAAAGGCGGCAATGTCTCTATGCTCGACCTGGGTGCTGGTATCATGCCGCCCACTTGGGCTTGGCTGTTCTCCCCTCACGTGCGATAGTGGGCGTTGATATCCACGTACTTGTGCGAGAGGTCGCAGGTCCAGGCCGTGGCCTGAGCATGGCCAAGCCCAAGGTCGATGGTTATGGGTATCTCGGGTTGGGCCAGGATGTCGCTGGCCCTCTCCTCGTTCACCTCGTAGGGCGCTCCATCACGGACAAGCTCGAGATCGTCGAGCCATAGCCGTATGCGCTGGGGATCGATGGCCACTCCACTGTAGCCCACAGCACAGATGATGCGTCCCCAGTTGGCATCTCCACCATAGATGGCCGTCTTGACCAGCACCGATCTGGCCACGGTTCTGGCCACTTGCCTGGCCTCGCTCCTGGCCTTGGCGCCTCTCACGGTGATCTCGATGAACCGGGTTGCGCCCTCGCCGTCGCGAACCACGGCCTTGGCCAGATCAGTGAGGACGTGTGCGAGTCCCCGAGCAAAGCCCTCGTAGCCTGGCGATTCTCGGACCTCGACGGGTTGCATGCGTGCCAGGCCACTGGCCATCAGCAGCACCGTGTCATTTGTGCTGGTATCGCCATCCACGGTGATCATGTTAAAGCTATCCACGATGGCTTCGTCCAAAGCCCGTTGGGCCAGCGAGGGGGTGATCTTGGCGTCGCTGGTGACCAGGCAGAGCATGGTGGCCATATTCGGGTGGATCATGCCAGCGCCCTTGGCCATGCCGGCAATGGTGAACTGGCCATCATCGGTGCTCACCAGCAGGGCAGTCTCCTTGGGTCGCGTGTCGGTGGTCATGATGGCCCTTGCCGCGGCGTGTCCTGCATCGATGGAAGAGCTCCGCTGGGCAACTGCCCGGGCCAGGCCTCGGAGGATCTTGTCCATGGGCATGGGCATACCGATCACGCCGGTAGACATGACCATCAGGTCGTGGGCCTCGACCCCCAGCGCCGTGGCCGCTGCGAGGGCAGTCGCCTCGGCGTCCTGGAGACCCTGCTCCCCGGTGCAGGCGTTGGCGCAACCACTGTTGATGACCACGCCGCGGAGCCCGGTGGGATTCCGCGAGAGCACCCGATGATCATAGACCAGAGGGGCGGCTTTGATAGCGTTGGTGGTGAACACTGCCGCACCCACGCAGTCATGTGGCGAATAGACCAAGGCCAGATCGAGGGCGCCAGCAGCCTTGAGCCCGCAAGCCACGCCTGCGGCCTCAAACCCGCGAGCGGAGGTTATGCTTCCGTCTTTGATGGTCTGCATGTGGGTTCCGGACACACTTGGCCTCCCGTGATCGCCAATGCAGGGGAAATTCGGTTCGCCGGCATCGTGGCTCAGTTCTACTCTCCCAGGATGCCCGGCGCATAGACCAAGAGAGTGATCAGCGCGTCTGAGCCGGCAAAGACCCCAAAGGCCGGCAGGAGCTTTGGGAACTCGCGGTGTTTGGCATAGGTCCAGGCCGCTACTCCGGCCAGAGCAGAGATCACCAATGGCGCCGAGTAGGTGACCACACTGACGACGATAGAGGCCAAGCCGTGGGGCAGCCGGATCGCCGCCAGCCAGCCCGGTCGAAACAGGTACTTGAAGCCGGTGTAGACCAATACAGCCACGACCAGCATGACCCGCGAGCCCAGCCTGGAAAGGTCTCCTTCGGCACGAATGAAGGAATAGACCGCAAGAAGCATAAGAGGTGGAAAGACCCATATCAGGGCGACGGGAAACAAGCTCAGCGCCTGAACTATGCTCCACACCAAATTGAGTGCGGCTGCTGCAAGATCGCGCCCGGTAACCCGGTTCAGATTGGCGCGCGCTTCCGGGTCTGTGCTGGCATAGTAGACAGCATAGCTTCCAAACCCCGCCGCATCAATCCAGGCCAGGTGAAGATCGCCGCTTGCCTCGGCCACCAGCATGGGCCTCAACGAGCTACTGCGGGTCTTGCCCACGATCTGATACCCCTTGAGCTCCCCATCACTCCACAGAGCCAGCACCACCTGCACAATGCCCTTGGTTCTCCCCACGAGCTGTACCGCAAAGGCTGTGACCAGCTCGTCGTAGTGACCTTGGTTTGTCCAGGGAAGGTAGATAAAGTCCGAGTATGCAGGGCTTTGGGCAGCACTGGCCAGGTCTCTGACCTGAAACTGGCTCTTCACCATCTCGTACTTTGGATCGTTGAGAGGGGGAATGTGCACCCGGCGCGGCTTGCCGGCCATGTCGGGGCGGCCCGAGGGGAAAGCCACGTAGAGAGAATGGGCCGACGGGCGCGAGAACCCACCACCACGTCGTTCCAGCGACCAGAAGATGTAGACGTCATCGCCAGCCAGCCCCAGGCTGGGACGATGTGCGACCAACCCCGTAGGCGCAGCGAATCTGGCGATCTGCGAAGAGGGGGAAAGAGCCCGACGCTTGCCATCAAAGATCGCGTAACGCAGATAGTGTTCGCCGTAGTCTGGCTCGTCCAACCAGACGAGATGGGAGATACCGTGGCGGTCGGTGCGAAAGGCAGGGTCAAACCCCTTGACACCCAAATCCAGGTTCTCCGCCTCCGTTTCCCCCCATTTGTCCAGTTGGGCGTGGTAGAGTCCGGCTTGCTCTCCCTCCTTCGCACCCCAAAAGAGTTCGATGCCTCCAGATGCGCCAGGACCCACGGCATAGCTCTCGACCATCACCCTGGGCAGCGAGATCGGCCTGGGATATGAGGCCAAACGACCCGATGGATCCAGGCGGGCATAGAAGAGCCGGCGGACCCCCGCCACGCGGTCAAGCCAGGTCAGGTGCAGGTGGCCACTCTCATCGACGACGATCTCGACTTGGGTGGGCCTGTCCGCGCCTATGCGCAGGTCGCGCTCTTGCGATACGTGTCCCCGGCGATCCAGCCGCACAAAGCGAAGGAACTCTTCTCCCTGCTGCGTCTCCTCCGCTACCCAGACCAGATAGATGTTCTCGGCAAGCTGGTCGATCGCCAGGCCCACTTTGCCGCTGATCGCGGCGTGCCCCAGATGCGCGCCCCGGCTCCAGTCATCAGCAACTCGCTGGCTCCTTTCCGGAAACGCCTGACACCCCACCAGCACAAAAGCCTGGACAATGAGAATCACCAGCACAAGACATCTGATGGACCCTTTCCGCATGGCTCGCTCCTACTGTGCTCCGACCTCACATTCAGACTGCTGCCGGACATGATCCTGCCCAAACTGGCAATCCGGCCAAGGCTGACTGATGGCTTCCCACCCGCGCAGAGGGATTATACGATGCTTGTGGTGCCACATCAAGCGCCTCGTTGGCAGCGCGCCACTGTCTGACAGAACTGCTCGCTGGCGATCGTCACAAGGCAATCAGCCAGGCAGCACAAGGGGGAAGGCAACCAGGGGCCAGGGCAAGCCAGACACGGCCCCTTGGTCTTTGTCCAAAGGGAAGCGGCCCCTCCCCCAGGGAGAAGCCGCCCACGAGCCGTCAAGAC
>SDBU01002256.1_pt1 | contig 25983 bp, 26 predicted proteins | sample 2277071 | NCBI WGS metagenome assembly SDBU01 (sample SAMN10397929, study PRJNA504765) | marine sediment metagenome | isolation source: marine sediment core GS08_GC12, 126 cmbsf | place: Arctic Ocean: Gakkel Ridge, Loki's castle | collected 2008
CTTCGGGAAATACATGATGTCTCTATCCCCTTCAAGAAGAACGCTATACAGCGTTTCATTATTTCTACTGGTTATTATTACTCCTGCTCTTATGTTTTTCATTTCATCTGGGATTGCATTCATATGGCGAGCCTTTATTTGGCCGACTTTGCCTTGAAATTCGCCGTACGTTATTTTGACTTTGTCACCAATGTTCATTGCTACACATCCAGCTTATAAATCTATTGTTTGTATAGCTAATAATACCATTATTGACAGTTAACCATCTGGCGGTTCGAATCCACCCGCTGTCACTTATTAGCTAATACTGGTGTATGCGCGATTATTCGCGACATTATTCTCTTAACGAAGGCGGTATCATCGATTCGCAAGGGACTTTTGTTTGGCATAATCCGCACACCAGATATTTATCCAGAAAATAACCTTCTCTTGACATTTTTCGGATTAATTCCTTCTGTTCGTATTCCATGAAGTCCCTGCATTTTTTCTTGTTATGCCCTTCCTTTGTAATGGCGCCAATGGGGCATCGTTTAATACAACGCAAACATGTTCCTTCGCGATAAAAGAGGCAGTTGCCTAAATGGCTTTTATTTGTTCGTGAACTTTGTGGTAATTGAAGGTTGGTGACGACACTACCACATCGATGTGCAATACCCTTCCGAGTTATGAAACCATCATTGAGGCTAAAAGTGCCTAAACCTGCTGTGTACGCAACGTGCCTTTGGGACCAGTTCGAACCAGGATCGTCATACCACAATCGGAACTCATAATAACTTGTTAGTTCAGGAGCTATTGCGTCATAGCCAAGAGTCTCTAGCAAGGATACTAAAAACAAGGATAGCTCATTAATAAGCTGTTGCCCATAATGGCGCGTATGATTCCAGCGTAAAGAAGCGACTTTTACCTCACGACGCTCGCTCAAACGCGTGTCGTAGGTAGCCGGCAATACAAATGATATTACGCTTATGCTGGTCGACGCCGTATTTATTTGTTTTTTCGTTTGAAAATGTCTCTCTAGCGCTTCATGTGGAGTGAGATGAAAATCACCGATGATCTTTTTATAGCTCTGAAAGATGGGGTCATACCCGTTAGCAAATCCCACTAAGGGATCGTCGAAAATTGGGTCACCATTAAATGCAGGAAGACAATTATGCGAACTGTCAATAACGAATTTCTTTATGGTGTTTTTTAAAAAGAGTGCAGGATTTAATTCAAATTCTTCCTGCCTTATTTCATTGCTCATCCCACGAACACTCCAGCATCCGATTTATTGATATCGAGATTATAACATGAATATATTCTGACAGTTTAGAAAGAAAAAACTGGTTCGAATCCACCCGCTGCCAGTTTGTTTTTAGCCTCTTAGGTATTTCAATGACTGCGCAGGATAAACTAGTCCTTTTTTCTTTTTTTATCAGCCCTGGATAGTAAGAATACCATGCCAGCAATACACAAGACGAAGATGCCCACCCCAATAGGTGAGCCCCATCTGACGTTCTGTTGAATCACAAAACAATGATAAGTATAGTGCGGACCCTGCACTAACGTATCAATAATCGGAGTGACCTGACCAAGACGCAGGTATTGATTGAGCAGTAGTCAAAGGACTATAATCAAACACGACTATACAGCACATAGGGATTATCGGCCATTTATTCAAGAGGCTAAAATGCTCGTAGTTCTAACTTCGCAGACGGTATCGTTTCCGGGACAGGTTGCGTAAAACATAATAATTGTTTAATTGAAAGGCAGGGTAAACAATGGCTAAACACAAGGTGGCGGTTATCGCTGGGGATGGCATTGGACCAGAGGTAATGACCGAAGGCATTAAGGTTCTGGGTGCAGTTCAGGCGAAAGTAAAAAACCTGAGTCTTGAATATGAGCATTTTCCCTGGGGATGTGACTACTACCTGGCAAAGGGAGAAATGATGCCTCAAAACGGGCTGGAGGTACTGAAAGGCTTTGATGCCATCTATCTGGGTGCCATCGGAGACCCGAGGGTGCCCGACCATATTTCTGTGAGGGACCTTGTTCTTAAAATTCGCATAGGCTTTGACCAGTATGCCAATGTCAGACCAATTAAACTCCTGGAAGGCGTATTCTGTCCCTTGAAAAATAAAACACCCCAGGATATAGATTTCGTAGTGATACGCGAGAATACAGAAGGTTTTTATGCCGGGTGTGGGGGCAGATACAGGAAAGGTACGCCTGAGCATGGTAAGTATGCTGGGCTGAGGAGGACTTTTTCTGATTCAGAGGAGGTAGTTGTTCAGGAAGGTGTGTTTAGCCAGATTGGAGTAGAAAGAGTAATAACGTACGCCTTTGATCTGGCACGTAACAGGAAGAAGCACCTCACCTGTTGCACCAAGTCTAATGCCCTCAACTACAGCATGGTCTACTGGGACGAAGTCTTCAGAAAAGTTGCCAAGAGCTATCCGGACGTGAGGACCGACTTCGCAATGGTAGATGCAACGTGCATGTGGATGGTTAAAAATCCCGAGAATTTTGACGTCATTGTAGCAGAGAATCTATTCGGAGACATAATCACCGATTTGGGAGCGGCCATTCAGGGAGGTATGGGCGTTGCTGCCGGAGCTAACCTGAACCCGCATGGCCTCTCCATGTTTGAACCGATTCACGGTTCGGCTCCTAAATACACCGGTAAGAATGTCATAAATCCAATTGCAACTATATGGGCGGGTCTTATGATGCTCGAACAATTGGGTGAAAAGGAAGCTGCAACACTGGTGACAGAAGCAGTAAAAGAAGTGCTCAAAGAAGGCAAGTACCGAACAAAAGACCTGGGGGGTACCTCATTAACCAGCGAGGTCGGAGACGCCGTCGTTGACGCAATTGAAAAAAACAAAAACGTAACGTAAACAAGGAGTGAAATAATAGTATCAGAACTTGGACTTAAATTCAGGCATACTACAGCAATAATGCTGGTATGATAATGGAATAGAATGGTGTCTCATCAGAACAAATATAGTGGCCATCAATGGTGGATCTTGATGGCCAATTCCCGGACTCCCATTTGAGAAGAAAGGACTTATTCCAGCTCTACAGTAGCTTTTAGTCTGACATTACACAATTAGATGAATTGTTGGATTCCGAACAATTCTAAAAGGAAAGACAGTTTGTTTTTAATGTTTTCAAGGCTGAAACTCTGGCAGCACCAGGTCGAGGCCCTGACCCGATGGTATGACAATGACCTTGATGTCTTCCCCAAGCCTATCGAGCAGGATATACTGCAGGACCTCAGGTGTTAGAGATCCCTCGATGTCCTTGTTGGCGGCAACCTGGGCCTCGGTGACCACGCGGATATATTCGGCTTCACCTACGGCCTTGGCTATTCGTGCGTCTGCTTCTCCTTTAGCCGCTGCCTGTGCCTGTTGGGCTTCGACCTTGACGCGCTCCAGCTTGTTCGTTGCCTCAAGTACTGCCTGTTCTGCGGCGACTTTGGCTTCAATCGCCGCCGTAAACGTGTCACTGAACTGGAAGTTGGTTATCGATACCAGCTCCGTGATGATGCCGCGCTCTATCAGACGGGCCGACAGGCTATTGGTGATGGCATTCTTAACCTCCTCACGTCTCAGGATAAGGTCTTCGGCATTGAATTGAGCGGTAATCTGTTTGATGGTCTCCTGAATGGCCGGAGCGGCTATCCTGTCAATGAACTCCAGCCCCAGTGTTCTGTAGACCTCGGCGGCCATACTCGGATCCAGTTTCCAGTTGAGAGCAATGGTAGTACTGACATCCTGGAGGTCATTCGTTATGGCTGACGAATCAGTTTCATATTTCTGGGTCTGGACGGACATCTTCACCACGGAATCGATAAACGGCAGCTTCGTCTTCAGGCCCTCACCTAGAATACTGCCAGTAACGGCACTGAACCGAATGACTACCCCGCGATGGCCGGCAGGAATAGTGGTGAACGAGCCGGCGATAATACTGGCAACGATCAGAACGATCCCGATGATGCTACCCATTCTGCCCGTTAGTCGAGCTTTAGGGTTCTGCTGACTTCCCTTGTTGGTCTGTAAAGTGTAGAATCCAAAGAAAAGGACGATGATACCGAAAACTAGCAATGAAACCATTTTAAACTCCTTAATGTTTCTATTGTTATTTTGGGCTTACACCCATCGTTAAATTAATTATAGCAATAAAGTGAATCAATCTGCAAGCGAGTAACATCCTGGCTAGTTGTTATCAGCCGCCAGCTCCTGAAGCTAAACTATCTTTAACTCTAACATAGGAAGTGGTATCCTTTGTGGGGCATGCCATCAAAGGTACGCTTGAGATTATTGCCCTGAAGAGTACCTTTGAATCTGTCGGTCTAAATACCGTGGTTGGGGGATAATAAAAATAATTTATATGATTGGAGGGCGTTATGATAAAAACCGATAAACTTATTATTTGTGTTGCTCCTCTGGGCAGTTTTATCAGCAAAGAGCAAAATCCTAACATACCTCTTCAGCCCGATGAAATTGCTGAAGAAGTCTACCGTTCCTGGAATGAAGGCGCTTGTGTGGCACATATTCACGCCCGGGATAAAGAAGGCAAAGCGACCACCGACCCCGAGGTCTTCCGCGAGATTATCCGCCGCATCAGGGAGAAGGGATGTGACATCGTTATTGAGTTCAGCACTTCGCCAGGGCGCGAGCCAGGAGCCAGCGTTGAGGATGCTTTCCGGGTTCTTGAGGCCAGCCCCGAAATGGCGTCTGTCAACGTTGGGATGGCGGTGTTCATGCGAGGGGGAAATGAACTGGTAGTTCCCTGGACACGCTCCGTTGACGAGAGAATTACCAGGACCATGGTAGAAAAGGGAATAAAAGTTGAGTTTGAGCCCTATTGCGGGGTGGGCAGCATGTTTGAAATTGACTATCTGATGGAGGCGATACCCCTGCCCAAACCCTGCTGGATAGACTTCCCTTTAGACCTGCAGCGTACCACGCAGAATGCCACCCCCTTCACACCAAGGAACCTGATGCATCTTGTTGACCATCTGCCCCCGGATTCGATGTTCATGACCATGGGGGTGGGCGCTACGGAGACCCCGGCGATAGTTCAATCAATTCTCCTGGGGGGACACGCTCGGGTTGGCTTTGAAGACAATATTTATTACCGCAAAGGTGTTCTGGCCAAGAGTAATGCCGAGTTAGTGGCCAGGGCAGTTCAAATCGGTACCGACCTCGGCCGGGTCATGGCTACGCCGGACGAAGCAAGAGAATTGTTAGGCATACCGAAGTTATCAGGCAAGTAAAACACGACCAGCCCCATTTGTCCTTGACCAAATGGCTAGCCCATTAAATTCATTACCCAGTGTTTGAGTAGTCTGATGCAGAAATCAGCATAATCGACGCTTTTCTGATAAATGAAGTAAACCTGAAAGCCTCCGTCGGTGAATATTGTAGTAAGTATTATGCCGAGTATAGCCCAGGCAAATGCCTGGGACATCGTTATTCTTGATTTAAATGAAAGAAATTTCATGGTTCCGAACTATTATATCAGTTACAAATAATTTATTGAAACAAGAAGAATCAAGAAAGGCGGGTTAATATGACAAAGGATGAATGTATTAATCAGGCAGGGCTGGATTACCTGCCCTTGGTCACTGGCTCAGGTCCAGTCGCGGCCAGTTTTACGTTTAGGGTATCTCCAAAAGAACAAAGTATTCCCTTCCTATTGTGAATCCCAAAGATTTAGTATATAATGATAATAGGTTTAGTACTGGTTATCATATACTGAGTCAAGTAAGACAGGTTACCTCACATTTTGGATGACCAAGGAATCTAACCAGAAAAAGAAGAGAGGAGGTCATCCTATGGGCTTTGAGGAAAAGACACTAGAATGTTCCGATTGCGGTAATACATTTACCTTTAGCGCTGAGGAGCAGGAATTTTTCCAGTCAAAAGGGTACACCAACGAGCCTAAGCGTTGTCCCGGATGCCGGCAGGCAAGGAAGCAGGAACGCTATGGAAGCAGCGGCTATGGAGATAGACCGCAGCGCCAAATGTTTCCCGCGGTATGTGCTGAGTGCGGCAAGGATACGGAAGTACCATTCGAGCCACGTGAAGACAGACCGGTGTATTGCAGTGATTGTTTCCGTAAAGTAAGATCGAACAGATAAACTCCGGTTACTCTAAAAGAAGATATATGGGTTGGGCATAGCTCAGCCCATATATTTTTGGCATCACTGCCAATTCACTGTTAGTGCTTGTGGGAATATATCAGTAAGTCTATATCTTAAAATCATTAACTTCAGGCCCGGCCGCTGCCGGTTGTTTATTACCGCTCTTCGCCAGGCAACTTTTCAGGAACGTGGAACTCCTGAACCGGCAGTTTCAGCTCCTTCTTCATATCAACGGCGTTGCGTGGCGCATAGCCGCGCCAGTGGTTGTTGAAGAAGGCGAAGGCGAGACTAGTCTGCTCAATGGCGGGCTTCATTTTATCGGCCAGTTCCCTTATCTCTTCTGGAGAATACAGGTATTTATAGCGCGTCTCGCTATCACCGGTCCACCACGTTTCCTTGTTACGCCCGTGAAAGCGAAAGTAGGCCATGTCAGTCGTCAGTGGAATATCGGCGGCGATAGAGGACGGGAACTTCGGCTCATCAATCTGCACCCAGGCAACACTATGTTCCCTGAGCAGCTCGGCGGTATGGTTATCATCACTCCAGCTGCGGTGTCGTAACTCAACGGCAAGCCGGTACTGCCCGAAAGTCCGTATCACGGCAGAGAGTATCTGCTGGCCGTGTCGGTCATTCCTGAAGCTAGGCGGGAACTGAGCCAGGAGTGCCCCGAGTTTCCCCGATTTATAGAGCGGCTCAATGCTGTGTTGGAAAAGGTCGACGTCTCTCTGCGATATCGCCGCCGCCTCGCCGGTGGCTGCCTCGTACATCTTGGGATGGGTGAACTTCTGCCATAATTTCACCGCGAAGAGGAAATCTCCTGGCGTACGGCGGACCCAGTTGTAAACGTAGTCCGGATTCGGCGGGCGGTAAAAAGAGCTGTTTATCTCCACCGTATTGAAGAACTGGCTGTAGTACTCCAGTTCATTTATCTTGCCGGCAGGGTAGAAATAGCCGGTCCAGGTGCCCTCGCCTCTGGGGTAAGACCAGCCGGAAGTACCGATGTAAATAGCAGCTCTTTCAGCCATGCCGGTAAAAAATACCCTTCTTCGTTTGGTGCTTAATCCGGACGTTGAGATATGATTAGAAGCATTGGCGATTTTGAAATATCGTCGTTCGTGGCTACAGACGTAACCTTTCGGCGGGTAAATCCCGTGGCGAATCCGGGGTAGGCAGCTTTGAACTCCCAGCCGGTACGGTTAAAAAGCGTGATAAGCTCGGGCAGGCTCCATATGTGGTGGTCAAGCTCGATTACATTTTCAACTTTAAAAGTCAGCGCTTCGGTTTGCTTCAGAAAGAACCAGGTGTTGTGATTCCGCGATTTCTTGAGGTCAAGTTTCCTTTCCTCAAGGACAACCCAGTCGTTGTATCGTGAAAATCCCTTTTTCGAGTAGTTACGGAGCAGCCAATCCTTGTTGACAATATCCAGGGCGAAGAAACCGCCGGGCTTGACCAGTTTGAGGCAGTCACGCAGTATATTCTCATTGGTTTTATCGTCGTAAAAGCCAAATGAAGTCCAGAGGCAGACGATGCCATCAAACGGCGGTTCGTCGGGGAGGCTTGAAGCAATATGGCGCATGTCCGCCACCTTGAATTTCGCCCGGTCGGCAACTTTTTCTTCCCCGGCTTTGCTTGTCGCGATTTGAATATAGTGCGGTGATATATCAGTGCCCAGGACCTGAATATCATGGTGCGCTAGAGCTATCGAGTGGCGGCCGATGCCACAGTTCAGGTCGAGGACTCGCTCTGACTGGAATCCCTGGTCTTTCAGGTATCGGAGAAGGGCGTTTATTTCCCTTGGAGCCTGCTCGAGGCGCTCCTCGAAATGGCCCATGAACAGCTCCGGGTTTTCTTTAAAAAGCTCTTCCGTCCAGTGTGCCATAAGATTTCGCCGGAATTAATTAAAGAGCTTATTTCACTGCCGCTATAGATTACGCCATTTAGAGAGCATCAGTTTTTCATCGTTGAGGAAAAATTTGCCTTCTTCGGTAATGTCAACCACGTCGGCTCTGATGAGAAACTGCAGGGCTTGCTGACTGTAATCACGCCGGGTGAGCATTCTCCGGAATATGGACTTCGGTTTCAGCCCCAGCTCTTCAATGTCCATGGCGTTTTGTGCTCCGATGGCATTCTTATGCCGGAATGCCTTGATTACTTTCGGGACAGCATGCATTGTCAGCCAGTAGGGGATGAACATGACCGACAGAATGAAAAGTATGACTATGAAGATAATGAACAGTATGCCACTCGCATCCATAATTAAATCACCTCAATCTATCGCTTATTATCAGAGACGGATATCAAATATGGGGTCGGAGAATTATCTTTTTCTATTGTACTACATCCGTTCTATTGTTTTTATCATTTGTGCCAGTTGCCCAAGAGCGGAATCAGGAAGGCGATGCAACCGGCAAAAAAGATGATGCTGCCGCTGAGACCCAGTATATTATTGTCAGTGAGACTCTGCGCGATGAAGAAGAAGGCGCAGACAAGAAACAGAAGCCAGCCCGCAAGGTGATACCGCTTCTCCTTTTTGCTGATTGAAGGAACCTCCTATCCGGCAAATGCTGCGTATACGGCCTCTATTATAGCACAATTTGCGCTTGCTCCGGGTCCTGTTTCTCGGCTATTTCAGGTAGCTGATCTTGAACGGTCGGGGTGAAGCAAGTTCGGGTCGCCCGCAGGGTGTCTGGAGCAGATTGCGGCAGGTAACGTGGCAGTTGGCCGTGCACTCATCGATAGCCTGGAATCGGCCGTCCGCCTGTTTCCGGGCGAAAGGCAGCCGGAAACGCTCGCAGTGCGGCAGGCCGGGCGAGTCAGACTCGGCAGCGCCGAGTTCCTGGCAGGTGGCGTACGTCATCCCGTTTTCTTCAGTCAGCTTTCTGAGCTGCTGGTGCAGCGCCAGGCGAATATCCCTCCGCAGCAGGTATCCCTGGCTGGTGCCGCCGCGCTCATAGCTGTATTCCTGTTCAAATCGGCGGGCAGCTTCAGGGGACTGGCGGTGGATAACCTGCCAGATGCGCTGCCACAGACTGGCGCCATCCGGACTGGCTGATTTTCGCGACAACCGGCCGGTACTGCAAATGATGTGCTTTGCCCCGGTTTTGGTAAAGATGTGTATCAGTTCCTCAATCTTCTTGAACCAGGTATCGCCGTATAGTGCCTGAAAAAGGTGGATGAAGACCGGGTCGAAGCGAATCAATGTATCTATGCCCAGAGCGGAAAGCTGCCGCACTGCTGCCAGCCGTTGTTCCAACGGTGGTGCTGCGGGCGAGAGCAGATGCAGGATATCAGCGGTGCCTTCTATGGTGATGGCCATGAATTTCGGCCGGTAGGCGATGAAACCGGGCAGGTCCAGGAGAAAGCGCGGGTCACCTTTGGTGGTGATGGCAAAGGCGACGCCGTAGTCCATCAGCAACTGTATCAATCGCCTCACCTCGGCCTTGAGTTCCGGGATGGGCTGGCAGGGGTCAGAAACGTTGGAGATGGAGATGGGCGGGCACAGGCTTATCTGTTTTAAGTCTTTTTCAACAAGTTCCGGCAGGTTGCGATAAATGAGCGTTTCGGTTGAGTAGTTCGAATAGATGGCTTCACGGGCATAGCAGTAGAGACAGTGGTGCCGGCAGTGGGCCGGGCCAGGTGGGGTAACGTTGATTATCCAGAAGTGCGGGCATTTCCGGGCGGGCGTACTGTACGGGTAGTCGTGCAGCGTGGAACCTTTTTTATCAATGAGCTTTATCCCGGCCATTATTTTAAAATTATACACCGGTATAAGCTGACAAGCATTTCTGCTAGCTTGATGTAGCTTTTAGTTTTAGCGCTGACCGTTGAAAAAATAAGAGGTATCGGATATGGTAAGCAGCTATTCCAGAATCAGGATTTGGCCTCTTCCGGCATATAGGATAAGCTGTTTTTATCAATCAAAAACCATTTTAATCAACGACTATTTTCCCTTTTGGTTCAGCCACGACTTCGCCAACCAGAGCCGCTTCCGGGATGCCTTCCCGGTGCATGCTTGCTAACAGTTTCTCTGCTTTTTCGGGAGCAACTGATATAAACAGCCCTCCTGACGTCTGCGGGTCAAAGAGGATATCCGCCAGATAATCGGGGGCGGTCTTTGCCATGGTAACCATGTTGGCGCGGAAGTCGCGGTTGCGTTGCAACCCGCCGGGAGTCATTCCCCTTTCCGCGTACTCTCTGGCTTCAGGGAAAAGCGGCACCGCTGCGGAATGGATGACCATGCCAACGTCACTGCCGTCAATCATCTCGCTGGCGTGGCCGAGAAGACCAAATCCGGTAATGTCCGTACAGGCGCTTACGCCTGCCTCCTGCATAAGCTCGGCCGCTTTCCGGTTGAGGGTGGCCATGCTTTTAACTATCCTGGCTTCGGCACTGGCACTGGCTACGCCACTCTTTATGGCGGTGCTGATGATGCCCGTGCCCAGTGGCTTGGTGAGAATAAGCTTGTCGCCGGCCCGGGCCCCGGTATTAAGAACCACCTTTTCCGGATGGATGACCCCGGTGACGGAAAGGCCGTACTTCAACTCAGCGTCCTCAACTGTGTGTCCACCCACCAAAATGGCGCCTGCCTCGTGCACTTTTTCCAGGCCACCGGCCAGTATCTCTTTCAGGACAGATATGTCCAGGGTCTTTATCGGGAAACAGACGATATTCATCGTGGTGAGCGGTCGGCCGCCCATCGCGTACACGTCACTCAGCGCATTGGCCGCCGCCACCTGCCCGAACGAGTATGGGTCATCCACAATAGGCGTGAAGAAATCCAGCGTCTGGATAATCGCCAGGTCGTCGGTCAGCTTGTAGACGCCAGCGTCCTCAGCTCTCTCCATACCGACAATCAGATTGGGATGAGAGACTAACGGAAGATTGGCTAATGCTTTAGCAAGGTCTCCCGGACCTATTTTACAAGCTCAACCTGCGCCATGAACGGTCTCGGTGAGGCGCGGTCTTTTCTCATCACCCATCCGTTTCCTCCCTTGTCGTTGCATCAAATAATATTATAGACGCTGACCCGCCTCATCTCAACCCACTGGACAATTTTATTTCTTTTCTTCCTCTACGATTCCACAACAGCCACAGCCGCACTGTCCACCAGTAGCGCACGGTTCACAGCAGTAAAGAACGCCGTCTTTTTCGTGTCCTTCGCTGACAACCGTGCAGCCACAAGCCGGACAAATCTGCTCTGCCATCTAGGCACCTCCTCTTTTTATTTACCAAATTATATGCTCTTGTTGACGGCCGGTCAGCGACTTTTATCTCATCCTTCTTGAACTGGCTTCAGCTCAGCCTTTTTTCGACGATTTCCCAGTTAATGTTCTGGAAAAAGGCGGCGATGTAACCCGCCCGTTTCAAACCGTAGTCGGTCATGAAGGCATGCTCGAAAATGTCCATCACTAGGATGGGCTGGCAGCCGGCCAGGTGGCCAACCTCGTGCTCGTTAATCCACTGGTTGAAAAGCTGGCCGGTAACGTTGTCCTGGTAAAGAATCGCCCAGCCGATGCCGCGCAGGGAACCGGTGGCTTTAAAATCCTGCTCCCAGGCTTCGTAGCTGCCAAACGCATCTGCCAGCTTCTTGGTCACCGTTTCCGGTCTGGTTGCCGGGCAGATAAGGTTCTCGAAATAATATTCATGCAGCCTCATACCGTTGAACTCAAAGCCAAAACGCCGCTTCAGTTCTGCGTATTCTGGATTGGTGGCATCCTTCGCCTTGCTGTTCAGCAGTTCTATCAGTTTGTTGGTATTGTTAACATAGCCCTGATATAGGGTGAAATGGTTTTTCAGCAGCGTTTCGCTGAAACCGTCGATGCCAATAAGATAGCCGTAGTCCTTTGCCTGATAGGCCATATTACCTTCCTCCTTTTTGATAGCCTGGATATCGGTTAGTTTTCTCCGTTAATTTCATTCATTATAAGCTTCAGAAATGCGGTCTTCTATGACTTACATCACACTGCATATTATTTACTGTGGCACTATAATATGCCTGTACCCAACGTATGTCAAGAGGTTATTACACTTGACTGGCAGCAAGGCGGGAATTATAATATCACTCACTATTTAATTTGGTGTTTGATGTGAGGCAAGCATGGGACTGGAAGAGTACCGGCAGAAGCGGAAATTCAGCAAAACTCCGGAGCCCGCAGGCGAAGCGGGTGGTGGCGAGGAAAATCGCTTCGTGGTGCAGAAGCACCAGGCAAGCCATCTGCATTACGATTTTCGTCTGGAGATGGAAGGCGTACTGAAAAGCTGGGCGGTGCCCAAAGGTGTGCCTGATGTGCCGGGCATAAGACGCCTGGCCGTGCAGACAGAAGACCACCCGGTCGAGTATATCGACTTTGCCGGAACTATCCCCGATGGGGAGTACGGCGCCGGCACGGTTGAAATCTGGGATAGAGGCACGGTCCATCTGGACAGGAAATCTCCGGCGCAACTGGAATTCAACCTGAACGGGGAAAAGCTGTCCGGGTCCTACGTGCTCATTCACACCGACGGTAAAAACTGGCTTCTCATCAAGCGGAAAGAAAAGCCCCGGTAAATAGATAATATATATAAAGAAAGGTATTGAATTTTGAAAATACTGGGCATCATGGGAAGTCCGAGAATAAAGGGCAATACGGACCTGCTGCTGGAAGAGGCGTTGAGGGGGGCACAGAAAAGGCAGGCCGAGGTGGAAAAGATAGTCGTGGATAAAATGAAGATAACGCCCTGCCGCGAGTACTACGGGTGTTTGAGGGATGGCAACTGCGTCATGCGCGACGATATGGACATCGTTATTCCCAGGCTACTGGAAGCTGATGGCATCATTGTGGCGTCGCCCATGTTTTTCTACGGAGTTACCGCGCAGCTGAAAGCGCTCATTGACCGCTGCCAGGCACTGTGGGTGAGAAGGAACATACTGAAAACTCTTCCTGAGTCTAATAAGAAAGGCGTCTTTATCAGTGTGGGGGCTACCAAGGGGAAACAGCTATTTGATGGGTCAATACTGACTATAAAATATTTTTTCCAGGCCTTTGGCGTGGAGTATTCTGATGAGTTGCTGGTGTGGGGGGTGGACAAGAAGGGCGAGATTAAGGAACACCCTGATATGCTGAAAGAGGCCTTTGCCCTGGGCGAGAGGCTGGTTCAGAAAATCGGTTAGCTTGATTGCTTATTTTTCGTCTTCTCTTCACCGGACGGTCCGTAAAATTGCTTGAGCTTATCAGCCATTTCCTTCAGGGTATCGGCCACTTTGCGGTTGATGGTGCCTGCCGGGTATTTGCCGTCTTTCCTTTGCTTACCTGCCGGTATGCCGGTAAGCACCTCGATGCCTTCACCAACCGTGCTGACGGCGTAAATGTGGAACTTGCCTTCCTTTACCGCCTCTACCACTTCGGGGCGCAGCATCAGGTTTCTCAGGTTGGCCTTGGGTATTACCACTCCCTGGTCGCCGTTCATGCCTTTGGTGCGGCATATCTGGAAAAACCCCTCGATTTTCTGGTTGACGCCGCCGATGGGCTGGATTTCACCCTTCTGGTTCACCGAGCCGGTGACGGCGATGTTCTGCTTTATGGGTACATCTGACAGGCTGGAGAGCAGCGCGTAGAGTTCAGTGGAGGAGGCGCTATCTCCTTCCACGCCCTCGTACGACTGCTCGAAGCACAGGCTTGCCGAAAGGGAGAGGGGGTGCTCCTGGGCATACTTCCAGCCCAGATAGCCGCTCAGGATGAGGACGCCCTTGTCATGGATACGACCGCTCAACTGTGCTTCCCGTTCAATATTGATGACGCCGCTCCGTCCGAGGAAGGTCTTGCAGGTGATGCGGGAGGGCTTGCCAAACATAACATCACCCAGGTTGTAGATGGCTAGACCGTTCACCTGTCCCACCACTTCGCCTTCGGTATCAATGAAGATGGTGCCACGCTCGATCAATTCCCTGATGCGCTCGTCGGGCAGATTGTGGCGGAAGCGCCGCTCCTCAATTGCCTCTTCCACGTGCCCGGCGTTGACCAGTGATGCGCCATCCCGCCGCGCCCAGAACTCCGCTTCCTCCACCAGCTCTTTGATCCAGGCAAAACGTGAAGACAGTTTCTCCTGGTCACCAACCACCCGTGCGGCATACTCTGCAACCTTGGCCACGCCGGTGCGGTCGAAATGGTGCAGCTCGCAGTCCTCGCAGTAGCCGGCGATGAAGGCAGCAAAGGCTTTGAGGTTTGATTTCGTTCTGTCGAGCTGGAAGTCAAAGTCGGCTTTTACCTTGAATATCTCCCAGAAGTCCTCGTCGTACATGGAGAGAAGCTGGTAGAGCATGCCATCGCCGATGAGGATTATCTTGGCATTTATCGGCATCGGCTGCGGCTTCAGTCCCTGCGGAGCGATGAGGCCAAATTGCTCAAAGGGGTCTTCAATGCGGACCTCTTTGGTTCGGATAGCCCGCTTCAACGTCGGCCACACCGACGGGTTGGTCAGGACATCACTGGCGCTGAGCAGCAGGTAGCCGCCGTTGGCCATCTGCAGGGCTCCCGGTTTCAACATGGTATGGTCACTGAGGTAGCCGCCGAAGAGAAAGCGCCGCTCGATTTTGCCAAACAGATTGGTATAGTTGGGATTTGATTCAGTGATCACGGGAGGCCCCTCAGCAGCACTGTTATCGACAAAGATATTTACCTGGAACGGTAATAATGGGTCGCCGCCCATAATCTGGCCAGGCGCGACTCCAAGCACTGCTTGTGGCGGCTCTTCTTTTTCCTTGAATATATTCAGATTGTTTAGCGTGAAGGACTTGAGGTCGTTGAGATACCGTATAATTTTCTCCGAGTCCTTGTAGGCATTGAGCAGGTTTTGGAAAAGGCGGGATATGGTGAAATCAGCGACCGTTTTGTCCGTGTTCTGGAACTTTTCCGCGGTCTGGCTTTCGATTTCGTGCATCTTTTCAAAGGTGGCACGCACCTTTTTCAGTATATCGTTTCGTTTCTTCTCTATTTTATTGCGCACTGACTTGTCCAGCGCGAGGTAATCAGCCTGGGAAACCGCTTTGCCATCCACCACCGGAAACAGCGCCGGTCCCACCGATGTCATCTGTAGCTGAAAGCCCTGTCGCTGTGCTACCTCGGCGGTTTCTTCAAGGAGCTTCTGTTGTCTGGCCTGGCTTTCCTCCGCTGCCTTTTTTCTTTCCGAGGCATACTCTTCGCTGGAGAAAGCCCTGGTCAGTCCTTCTTTGAGCTTCTGCAGGAGGTTACTTATCTGGTTTCGAAAAGGCTTGCCTTTTCCCTGAGGCAGGCTGATAATCTGTGGCCGGTCAGAGTCGGTGAAGTTGTAGAGGTAGCACCAGTCCTCGAGCTGGCGCTTCTCCTCTACTTTTTTCCGTTCCACCAGCCTCTGGATGTAGGTTTTAACCACCGAGGTCTTACCGGTGCCGGTCAGGCCGGCAACATAAATATTGTAGCCCTCACGGTCCATGGACAGGCCAAACTCAATGGCGCGTATCGCCCGGTCCTGGCCAACGAACTCGCGCAGCGGGGCCAGGTTCTTGGTGTGATTGAATTCAAAGATATTCGGGTCGCATTCCCAGCGCAATTTGTTAATTGGAACTTCATATTTCTTGACAGCCATGTTTTCCCCTCAGTATGGTCAACTGTTGTCACGAGACGTTGGCACTATTGTTATACCACTAGTTATGGGCTTATTCAAGGGGAAATGCCGATACCCAGAATAATTTTAAGGCTCACCTGAGCATTCTAGTTATTTGGCTTCCGCTAATCAAGCCGAAGCTGATGGGACAGGGTCGTGGCGTGATAGTATGCTCCCTCTGGTGCCAACCGTCACGTCATAAAGTGGGATATTCGAGCCGCTATCCTCGATGGCTTTTCGCGCCATGTATACCAGTCCAGAGCAGCAGGGTACTTCCATGTGTACTACGGTGATGCTCCTGGGTTCCGCCTGGTGCAGGATGGCGGTGAGTTTTCCCAGGTGGGCGCCGAAGTCGTCAAGTTTGGGGCAGGCCACCAGCAGGGCGCGGTTTTTCAGAAACTCCCGGTGAAAACCAGCATAGGCGAAGGGAACGCAGTCGGCGGCCAGGAGGATATCGGCACCCTTCAGAAACGGAGCTGAAGGTGGCACCAGGGTTAGCTGCACCGGCCAGTGGGTGAGCGTTGACACGGCAGCACCAGCGGCCACTGATTCAGGCAGTTCCGATTCTTCACGCTGAAACTGGGCGACGCTGGCCGAAGGGCAACCGCAGGGAAGTTCCTGTTCCTGTGGTCCAGAGTGCAGATGATGGGCTACTGCCTCCTCATCGAATTCATCAGCGGCACGCTCCTCAATGATGAGCGCTCCCTGCGGGCATTCTCCCAAACAGGCGCCAAGCCCGTCGCAGTACTGTTCACTCACCAGCTTTGCCTTCCCGTTCACTATCTGCAGGGCCCCCTCGGCACAGGAAGGAACACAGAGACCGCAGCCATTGCACTTCTCTTCATCAATTCTGATTATTTTCCTGAGATGTTGGTTGTTCATGTTTATCTCTCCTTTGCTGTTTGCACCTCGCCTTTAAGTTCCTTCCATCTTTCCTCGCCAAGGCACTGTCGAGCGGCGGCGCACCAGTCAATGCAGGAAGGGGTTTTCTCCTTGTACACGTACTGTCCGCACTTCTGGCACTTCACCCGCATTTCATCGGAGAAAATCTCCACCTCGGCGCCGCAGCCCGGGCATTTGTGGAGGGAAATCCTCAGATTGCGCAAATCCTGGCCGGGACATCTTATCACTGAAACCACCTCCTCTGTTTGCTGGAATTACTTATTTCTACCATCATGATAGCTTTATAATATCTCGTTGACTATGATTTACATCACATAAGTGGCCAGGCAGTACAGTTTATTGAAAATTGATTCGATAGTGGCTAATTGTGTCTTCAGATGGTTGGCGGACCTTCGGCCAGTGCCCTGAGCTTGGCCTCGTCAACGATAATGAGCTGGCCGCGAACGGAGCTGATGATTCCTCTTTCCTTCAACTGGCTGGTAAGTCGGATAGTGGTCTCCGTGGTCATGCCGGCCATATCGGCCAACTCCTGGCGGGTAAAGGGGATGGTGTGGCCCATTCTGGAAGCAAGCATCAGCAGAATGCGGGCCAGTCGCTGTTGAGCTCTCTCTCCGGCAAGGTCTTTGAGCCGACCCTGTGCATCGCGGAGGCGACCGCCAAGAATGTTGATAATACGCATTGCCATCTGTGGGTGGGTGGCGAGGAAATCAAGAAAATGACGCCTTCTTATGCCCAGTACATTGGTGGCAGAAATCGCCTGGGCAGAAGCGGGATAAGGTTTACCTTCGAAAACAGCTACCTCGCCGAACATCTCACCCGACTCAAAGAAGGCGATGATGAATTCTTTGCCCGAAGACGAGTGCTTGACCACCTTTATCCTTCCCTCAGCGATCACGTAGAAGTAATCGGGCTCGTCACCTTCCCAGAAGATGAATTCATCAGCCTGGAAGCTTCGCTCAATCGCCAGTCCGGCCAATCCGGAAAGCTCATCCTCGTTCAGACTGGAGAAAATCAGGGAATTCTTTAAAATTTCAGATTTCTCAGCCGGTAACAAAGCTTATCCCCCTTAAATTGCGCCCGTGCTGATACCTTTACCTGGCAATAGCACTTTTACCGGCAATTTCCTGCTTCAGGCACCATTTGCGGACCGTGTCAACGATTTCCTCGGTATCGTCGCAGACGCGGAGCAGGTGCAGGTCTTCTGCCGAAATAAAACCCTTGTCCAGGGTGCAGTTCCTCAGCCAGTCCAGAAAGCCGTTCCAGTAACCGCTGCCGTACAGCAGCACCGGGAATGGCCTTATCTTGTGGGTTTGCATGAGGGTCAGCACTTCCGTGAGCTCATCGAGTGTCCCGAGACCACCGGGCATTATGATGAAGGCAGTGGCATATTTCACCAGCAGCACCTTGCGGACGAAGAAATGACGCAGCGAAAGGGAGATGTTGGAATAAGTGTTGGGCAGCTGTTCTTCCGGCAGTTCAATGTTAACGCCCACTGATGTGACACCGGCCTTAGAAGCACCTTTGTTGGCGGCTTCCATCAGGCCGGGTCCGCCACCGGTGATTATGGAAAAGCCCGCCTCACCCAGGCGGTGGGCGATTTCCTCCGTTTTCCGGTAAAGCTCGTCTCCTGGCTTCACCCTGGCTGAGCCATAAATGGAAACGGCTGGCTCTACGCTGGAGAGCCGGTCAAAACCCTCCACCAGTTCACCGATGATGCGGAACATGCGCCAGGATTCTTCTTTGGCCAGTTCATTAATTTCATATTCCTGTGGCATGGCAGCCTCCTTGTCCCGATAATTATCCAGTTATATATTGCTTCCAGTATTAAAGGTGGATACCAGGAAGCGGGAAATTTTACGACGGATGAGCGGATACCAGAGCCAGAAGGTAGTGTGCGTTCCCGGGAACCAGCTTAAGGCCGGTTTGCCAGAGGCCTTCCAGAGGTCAAGCGTGGCCTGTTTTGGAACATATTCGTCCCAGAGTGCATTGAGCATCAGCACGGGGCGTTCCTGCAGGTACGGTCCGAAGGTCATCGGGTCAATCAGAAAGCTCCTGCTGGTGGGTGTTACATTCTCATAACCCTTCTCGGCGACCTCATTCAGATATTGACGGTAGACCTGCTGGTCATGGTTGTACTCTGCCTCGGTCACTTTGTAGCCCTTTCTCATGGAACGCTTGCGGCTGAAGCGCGCTATCTTCTGTGAATTGCCGCCGGCAATGAGAAAAGCCCCCGCTTTGATACGCTTATCTATGCCCATGGTGATGGCCGAGATGAAGCCACCGAAGCTTATGCCGATTACCCCCACCTTTTCCGTGTCTATTTCGGTACGACTTTTTGCCCAGTCGATTGCCTGGCGTACATCGGTTATGGAAATGACGTAGTTCTCAAACCACTCGTCGGGGGTGAGTGAGGGGTAGCGTGATTTCACCTCATCCGGCATGCGCCGCGAATGAAAGACCGAATAAAGAACAAAGCAGGCCATACCCTTCTTGACCAGAGACCGGGCCAGCATCTTGCAGGGAATGAGGAGCTGGTCGCCGATGCCATGGAACAGGATTACCAGCGGGGCGCCGGTGGTATTCAGCGGCCGGAAATACTCGGCCAGGACAGTGTTGTTCTTTTCGCAGCGCGTCGGGTGAGCGGTGGGGTAGCGAACGACATAATGCGACCACTCACGGTGTGTTTGCCCCAGCTTCATACGGGCGGGCAGCTCATCGCTTGAGTAATGGAATGGATTCATAGCGCACATTAAAAACTGTTCTTATTTATCTGGCCGGTCCACTTTGGTATTTCAAACAGGATTGACCGTTCGCCGGTTACTAATAATTGCTCAATGGTTCGAAACCTGGAAGCGATCACCTGTAGCAAACTCTGAGTTACCTCATAGCCGATGTGCGGGTGTAGTTTAAACAGGTTTCGAATGTCACTGCCGCCAATAACCAGGATCTGAACCGGTGCCTTGGCAATGGCCGTCAGGCTGAAAATATGCGGTGGCACCAGGGCTGGCCAGCCAAAAATGCTGCCCTTACCGATGATTGTTATCAGCGCCGGTTCCGGTAGTTTGGACGGGCGTGTGGATGCTCCTGCCAACAGGTCGACCTTTCCTTCAACAAGTACGTACAGATGCTCGGCAGAATCGCCGGCGTGAAAAACTACCTCCTCGGGTTGGTACGCCTTCTCCTGGCAGGACGGAAGGTCGATGATTTTCTGCAGGTCGGAATTGTCCAGCCCGAGAAATATCTCGCATCGTTTCAGAGCTTCAATGGCACTCACCGCAGTTCACTCCAGTTCCTCTAAAATTAATTCTAATGGGAATGACCAGACAAGGTCAACTAATACGCTCATGCCACTGAGGTCGATCGCGCGGTGCGTGGACTTCCATATCGTCGCTATTGACATTTATTCAGACTATTTGTATCTTAATAGCTGGTGGTTTTACACCGATTGTTTTCTGCTGCCAGCCGGTTACCGGAGCATTATCAGCTTTGTTTTTCCCCGCAGCAAGAATAATTTTCCACCATCAAGGTCGTTCGGTGGTGGCGTGGTGCAATATACGGTCAAGATGAAATTGATAATCTGAATCTGGTGATATCCGGCTGGGATACGAAACGATTACGCTGGCGAATGATGATCGAACGGGGGGCCTTATCAGGAAATGAGCATTGTTGAACTGATAAAACAGGGGAAATTTGTGGTAACCGCGGAGATTGGCCCGCCCAAAGGCGTTGACATTCAGGAGATGCTGGAAACGGCTGAAGTGATGCGCGGGAGAGTGGATGCCATCAACGCCACCGACCAGCAGAGCTCGGCGATGAGGCTGGGCTCGCTGGCCACCTGCTGCATTCTGAAACAGAAGGGCCTGGAGCCAGTCTTTCAGGTAACCTGCCGGGACCGAAATCGCATTGCCCTGCAGTCTGACCTGCTCAGTGCCTCTGTTCTGGGCATTGAAAATGTGCTCTGCCTGACCGGTGACCACGTTTCTCTTGGTGACCATCCTCAGGCCAAGCCCGTCTTCGACCTTGATTCGGTCTCTCTTCTTCAGGCGGCCAAAGAGAAGTAAGGCAACCGTATTAGACTTCCCGCTACACCTTGTCAAGGATGCTCAAATCTGGATTCTCCAGTATGGCCGCGGCTCTTCTTGCCGTCCTGGCCACAATCTTCGAGCAGTGCTCATGGATACCCAGCTCTTGCAACCACTGTTTCTGCCACGGGATTTCCCGGTTCAGTTCCGTTCCCATAAACGCCCGGCGAATATCGTGGCAGTCAATGCTGCCGAATTCCCGTTCAAACCACTTGGCCAGTCTGGTCACCGGTTCCAGGGCAGCATGCTCTACCTCGATGGCCTTTTCTGCCGGGCCTTTCAGATAGCTGATGTCGCGACCATACTTCATGCCGAGGGCAAGCGCCGAGCCGGTCAGCGCTCCACATACCGAGCGCATGCTGCCAACACCGCCGGCCAGGCCGATTGATGCTTTTGCCATTACGTCGTCTTTCATGCCGCAGACTTCCTGAATCGCCAGCAGTGAGCATTGCGAGCAGCCGTGATATTTGTCAATAAGTTCGTAAGCCCGTTTCTCCACTTTATCCAGGATTGCTTTGTTAACACCTTTGGTGCTTTCAGCCATGGAATCCTCCTGTTTCAGTAAAAATGTTACTCTCTGCTATGTATATATTGCCAGCCCTTTTGCTTCCAGTGCTTTCTTATAATCTGCTCTCAGCTCAGAGATAAGTACCAGGCCCTTGAAATTCGTGGGAATTTTAGCAAAGCGGACATAATCGGGCCGAAAACTTTTGGGGACTCTCTGGCGAGCCTGGCCTAAAAACTCGGCTTCCAGTGGCGGCTGTTTATCGGCAACCTTCTGGCCAAGTTCAATGGTAACACAACAGCTGTCTTCATGTTCGCTTTCCACCCGTAGACCTATCACCGCTAACTTGAATTGGTCTGTTTTCAGGTTGAAGCCTTCAGCCAGTACCTTGGCCAGTTCGGCGGCAACCTGGTCATAAGAATAATTGGCACCACCACGAATAAGAAGTGCCGAATCCCTGGTCATCCAGTAATAGTCGAGCTGTCCGTCCGCTTCATTTTTTAAGGCGAAGACGATGTCCCGCAGGCCGGTGTACCACCCTTCGTGAAAGACAGACCTGGTAGCTTCAGCATCAGTCACGTAATGACTCATAATATTTGGGCCTTGCGTGACCAGGTAACCGGGCTCGCCGACGTCGCAAGTACGAAGATAATCTTTATTATCGGGGTCGATGGATTTGACGGCTCTGACCCGTGTGAAAGGAGAATGGTCCCGGCCAATGTAATAACCGACCGTTCTCTCACCCTGGTAGCGATGCGACCAGCCAGCTTCAAACGCTTTCCTGAGTGCATCCTGGGGTAATGTCCTTGGTGTGGCCATGACCTGAAGGCAGGTTTCGGTTGAACCGAAGCGAACAATAGGCAAATGGCTACTGAATTCAAGTATCCGCTTGATTGTGGTTGGACCGACCGGAGCCGAACCTATCATCATATCAGTTTTATTGAGGGCACCTTTTATCTCGTCCACGGTAACGGGTAGCTCTGAGCGAGTATGTAGCTCTTCCAGGAAATCAATGTGGCGGGAAACCATGGGCGCGATGAGCAGGTCACGTTTACACCGCGCCACATCTACCAGTATCTTCCAGTAAAGCGTGGCATAGCGTGGCAGGAGGTATAGTCTTGTGCCACGGCGCCGCATACTCCAGTCCAGGAAAGCGGTCGAGTTAGTATGGTGTAAAGGATTAACCAGCAAAATATCCAGTTGCGTCGTTTCCGACATGCCAAAATAATGCTCAAAGGCGAGTTTATTGGCCAGGTAGTTACCGTATGACAGGCTAACCCCCTTGGGTTCCCCGGTGGTGCCGGAAGTGAAGATGACCATTTTTTCGTCATCATGATGCAGTCCGGGGTCTGTCCAGTTACTGAGGCTCTCATATGCTTCAAGTTTGTCAGCTTCAAGGGTAGATTTGATATCTGCTCTGGCTTTTATCTCTTCTATTCGGGGGGCAAATTCTTCGTCATAGATTATGAATTTTGCGCCGGTTAACTTGGCCTTGGTAACGATGCGTTCGTTATCATCTGCCTGCCAGTTTACGGTCACCGGAGCACAGCCCACCAGGACTGATGTCAGCCTGAATATGGCATCGTACAGACTGTTATGGGAAAAACAATGCAATATGCGGTCGCCTTTGGCCACGCCGTTATCGGTGAGATAGGCCGCTCCCGAGCTGGCCAAATCCCAGAACTCTCCTCTGGTCAGGGCTCTTTTACTTACCTGCCCTCCGGTAAAGGAGTAGAATTCGAGGAAAGGTTGTTCCCTGTCGGCAAAGGCTGCCTGGTATTCCTCCAGTGGAGATGAATGGGGACTCATGGCAGTAATCGGTACGCCGGTGCTTAGCAGGTATAGTTCATTCTCAAAGATATTCATAGTTCCTTGGTCAGCTAATTGCTAACCTGCGTATTCGACGCTATTGATTCCATCCCCAGGTTGAGTGCCTTGAGGTTCAGTTCGACTCTGTCCGGGGAGAAACTGGCTTTTAATTCTTCCTCTATGTCATCTCTGGTGAGGGGTAATAGATTCAGGCTTATTAATCCCCCCAGGATTATGACATTGGCCACTATGGGTGCTCCCAGCTCCAGGCCCATGCCGGTGGCGTCCAGGAACCAGGCCGATGCCGAGAGTTTGGCGATGGCTCCCTTAAGGGCGTCATATTCAGGATACCGGTCCTTTCGAGAGAGAACCGATACCGGAAAAAGAGGGTTGAAATTGGTTATGGTCGTCACCTGCGGGTTTCCATATCTGACCAGCATTCTCAGCGTCTCCAGAGGCTCGAGGCTCAGGATGATATGGGCTTTGCCCTCCGGGATAAGCGGGCCGACCGGCATTTTTTTTGATGCCCGTAAATTGCTCATTACTGCGCCGCCTCTTTGTGCCACGCCGAGAGTCTCGCCTACGGCGACGTGGTAACCTTTTCTCAGCAGGGAACGGCCGATAAGACGGGAGAGCAGGATATTACCCTGACCGCCAACGCCGCTTATCACCAGATTTAAAGGGTCATCATGGTAAACCATTAGGACGCCTCCTGTTTCACAATTGCTTCGAAGGGGCAGATGTCAACGCAGACACCGCATCCCGAGCAGACTGCTTTGTTGATGATTGCTTTTTCTGTTTCGATGTCCCACGGTAATGCCGGACACTTGAATGACCTGGTGCAGAAACCGCACTTCTCTCCACGACACTTCTCGGCATCAACCCACACGGTGTAAGAGGGCTTCTTCTCTTCCCTCATCCGCACCAGCTCGCACGTGCGACGCATAATCAGGACCTTGACCTTGTCTTCTTTTAAGAGTCGCCGCAGCTTAGCAGTGGTGCCTTTTATATCGAAGGGGTCGGTTATCACCACCTTGCACCCCAGGCTCTGGCAGAGGTTGGCCACATCTATCGCCGGCGCCTTGTTCCCCATGGCGTCGAACGCTGTCCCGGGGTGGGACTGGAAACCGGTCATGGCCGTCGCCCGGTTGTCCAGCACTATCAGCGCCATATTGGATTTGTTATGTATGGCGTTGAGAAGGGCGGGGATAGAAGAATGGAAGAAAGTGGAATCGCCGCAGACGGCTACAACTGGCTGCTCCGAGCCGAACTGGCCGAGCTGGCCAAAGCCGGTGGCGAGCCCGACCCCGGAGCCCATGGCGTGCAGCGCTTTGATCAGTTTATCCCCCGCCGGAAAAACGTCCAGCGTATAGCAGCCTATATCGCCGGTCAGGAAGCCATCCCGGCCATCTTTCTGCAGCGCCTTTTTAATGGACCAGAAACTGGCCCGGTGGGGACATCCCGCGCACCAGGTTACGCCGCGGTCGATAAGCAGCTTTTCACTGGCGTCAGAAACTTTTTGCCGGTAATCTGCCTCCCTATCGACGTATTCGGTCTCAAATAGCGTGGACAGTGCTTTTATGACCAGGTCTGGTCTCAGCTCTCCTATCCTGGGCAGGTGACCCGATTCTTTGCCGTAGACTTTCAGGTCACCGGACAGCGTTGTCGATTCGAAGGCTGTCTTCTTGATGAATGTTTCCAGAAAAGGGTCGATTTCTTCTACAACCAGAACCTGCTTTGTTTTAGATAAATGCTTTTCCACGAGTTCTCTGGGAAATGGCCAGAGAGTTCCCAGTTTCAACAGGCCCACCGATTTACCCAGGTTGAGCGACTGCACTGCTTCCAGAGCATATCGGGTGCCCACACCGCTACAGACAATAATCAGTTCCGGATTCTGTGGGCCCTGGTACCTGTTAAAGGAAGATTTCTCAAAGGCTTTCGCTACTTTGGTCAGTCTCTCGAGAACATCGATGTGGTGGAGCTTGGCCAGATAGGGTGAAATACACTGTGAAGTGTCAAAGCTGGCCTTCCTTCCCGTAAAGGTTATCTTGCCCAACGTAACCGGGCCACTGGAAAGTGAAATACGGGTTGTAGTTCTGACCAGGAAGAACCCGTTAAACTCTTCGGAAAGGTCAAAGGCCCACTTTGTCATCTCCCTGGCTTCTTCGGGGCTATCTGGTTCCAGCAGGGGAATGCTTTCAGAGCTGGCGAACCAGCGTGAATCAGCCTCATCACCGCTGGAGTGTCCCTCAGGGTCATCACAGACCACCATTACCAGCCCGCCTCCGTTTTTACCGAGACCTGAGTAATTCAGGTGAGCCAGAAAGTCCAGAGCCACGTTTATGCCGGCTGTTTTCATGGCGGAAAATGCTCGTAGCCCGGCAAACGAGGCCGCTGCGGCCGCCTCCGTGGCCACTTTCTCGTTGGTTGACCACTCTACGTATATTCCAGCTTCACTGGCAACCCTGGCTAAACTCTCCACTATCTCCGAAGACGGAGTTCCTGGATAGCCGGTAGCAAACTGAACCCCTGCCTCCAGGGCACCTCTGGCAATTGCCTCATTGCCCATCAGCAATTCGCGGGTGCCGGGTGCTTCTCGAGCCAGACTTGTCATTATGACACCTCCTGTACTATCTTCTGCACCATTCGGTTTCAATTGTACTACATTAAGCCACCGGAAAATCAAGGTTAGAGGCAGGTACATTTGACGTGCCCCCTTTCTTGTTTTCCAGCCAAACATGAAACTGGACTCCTTTTCGGGGGGCAGATCACCTTGACGTGGCATCATTCTTTATCTACACTATAAAGAAAGCGCTTTTCGGAGATTACACCTGTGAAATGTCCTGCCTGCAACAGTTTAATGATAGTGGTTGAGCATGAGAAGATCGAGCTTGATTATTGCCTGAACTGCTCTGGGGTTTGGTTCGATGCTG
>SDBU01002257.1_pt1 | contig 25982 bp, 24 predicted proteins | sample 2277071 | NCBI WGS metagenome assembly SDBU01 (sample SAMN10397929, study PRJNA504765) | marine sediment metagenome | isolation source: marine sediment core GS08_GC12, 126 cmbsf | place: Arctic Ocean: Gakkel Ridge, Loki's castle | collected 2008
TCTTCCCAGTGTCCCGGAAGCCATCAGGCTTTTGAACCAGAACGGCTTTAAGGTGGTCGTAATCACAAACCAGTCAGGTATCAGACGCGGCTATTTTACTGTAGAGACGCTGGCTCAAATCCACAAGCAAATGGAGCACGAGCTTGCTCTAAACGGAGCTCATGTAGACGGCATATATTATTGCCCTCATCACCCTGATGAAAACTGTGCGTGCCGGAAGCCGAATACAGCCCTTTTTCGGCGGGCGGCTGAGGAGTTTGATATCGACCTCAGTCGTTCATTGGTAATCGGCGATACGCAGATGGATATAGACGCCGGTAAAGCTTTAGGCTGTAAAACGATCCTGGTAACCACCGGGCCTCAAGGGGGAAATGGTATTGTTGGTTCTCCCGATTATGTCGCCGGTACACTGCTAGAGGCAGTCCAATGGCAAACAGGGAATGAAGAATGAAGGTAATCAACGTTGTAATTCCAGCCCTGAATGAAAGGGATGGGATAGAGAGAACAATTAAGGCTATCCCCAAAGCAGAACTTGCCGGGATGGGCTATGAGGTCCGGATTCTGGTGGTGGATAACGGCTCCGATGATGGAACCGGGGAGCTGGCACGGAGAGCCGGAGCCGAGGTTATCTTTGAGCCGAAGAGAGGTTACGGGAATGCTTATAAGGCGGGATTTGCTTATGTTAACCAGGGTATTATTGCTACTGCCGATGCTGATACTACTTACCCGGTGGAGGATATCCCAAGGCTGGTGGGAATCCTTGAGCAGGAAAATCTAGATTTCCTTACCACCGATCGCTTTGCCCTAATGGAAAATGGTGCTATGTCCTTTCGCAATAGGGTTGGAAATACTTTATTATCCCTGACGACAAGAATTCTCTTCGGACTGAATATAAGGGACCCCGAATCAGGGATGTGGGTTTTTCGAAGCGCTATATTGGATAGATTGAGGTTGGGGTCAGATATATGGCCCTTTTCCCATGAACTCAAGCTAGAGGCTTGCTACTTTAATAAGTGCCGCTGGAGGGAAGTGCCTATTCAATATAGGGCAAGGGCAGGAGAAACTAAGTTATTAGCTGGCTGGAAGGTCGGCTTTACCGACCTTTTTCATATCATTAGAAAGAGGGTTGTTCGGTAGAAGAAAATGTTAGCAGTAAAGGTCTCGGTGGTAGTCCCCACATTAAATAGTGGTAGTATTCTGGAGAAGTGCCTGGCTTCAGTAAGGGCGAATAATAGCCGGTATGCATACGAGATAATCGTGGTTGATGCCGGTAGTACTGACGGGAGCATGGAAGTAGCCAAAAAGTATGCCGATAAGGTTCTTAATGGGACGCCTTTCAGTATAAATAGAAACAAAGGGATTGAAGAGGCAAAAGGGGAAATAATCTGCTGTACCGATAGCGATTGTGTTGTACCTAAGGATTGGATAGACAAGCTTGTCGACGGGCTCATACGGCTAAACAGCCAAGATAGCCAAGTGGTGGGAGTTGGGGGAGGCAACATCTCTTTGATTGACAACCCTTCGGTAGTAGAAATGGCAATCTCTATAGTCTTGAGGTCTCCCCTGGTTTCCTTTAAAGCTAGGAATGTCGCAAGATATAAAGCTGAGCGACAAGTTCTGCATAATCCGCCATTGAACTCTGCCCTGTTTAAATGGGTTATTGAGGAACTAGGCGGATTTAGAGAAGAGCCAGGCTATCCGGAGGATTTGGACCTGGATATTAGGATAAAGGAGAGAGGGTATAAGCTATATTACCTTCCCTCTCCTCTGGTTCAACACAAACATAAGACTGATCTCAAACAGTTTGCCAGCCAGATGCGGGATTTTGGCCGGAAGAGGGTCAGGGTAAATAGAGAGCATCCTGATGTCTCACAGGTCTACCATTATGGCCCACTATTTCTATATTTCATGCTACGCTCTCCTTTATTTTTCATCCCCTTAGCCGTAGCGTTAGCGAATGCTACCTATATGAGCTTTAAGGGAAGAAATCTTAGGCTTTTTAACAGTATCTTTGGGTTAACACTAAGCTTTCACCAAAACTATGGGGCTGGTGAAGCCGAGGTATTGTTTAAGGAGAAGAAAAGGAAGAGCAAATGAAGGTCTATCTGCTTAATGCCCCATACAAGCCACGCTTCACCCGGGATATGAGATGGCAAGACACGGGAAGAGGCGGAACTCTATATTATCCCATATGGCTTGCTTATGCCACCGGACTCGTAGAGCAAGCTGGGTGTGATGCAAGGCTGGTAGATACGGCGGCCAGTGGCTGGAACATGGAGCAGGTTTTGAAGGATATAGAGAATTTCCAGCCTGACTTAGCAGTAATTGACACTAGTTTCCCCAGTTTGAATTATGATATTTCCGTAGCCGAGATTATAAAAGAGAAGTTCTCAAAGGTCACAACAGCGATGGTAGGCGCCCCCGCCTCTCAATTGGCGGAGAAGATGTTGTTCAACTCAGGGGTGGACATAGTTTGTCGCTGGGAGTTTGACTTTGTTTTGAGAGACCTGGTAGAAGCTGTTGAACAAGGTGAAAGTCTCCACCAAGTAAGGGGGATCTCATATAAGAATGGGGGCAACATAATCCACAATCCAGACAGACAGTTGTCAAGTTCAGAGGAGCTGGATAAACTCCCCTTTGTCTCTCAAGTCTACAAGAAGCATCTGAATGTCAAGGACTACATGCTCAACTATTCTTACTCCATGCATCCGGAGGTTCAAATATTTACCGGAAGAGGCTGTCCTTTTCAATGTACTTTCTGCTCCTGGCCTCAGACCCTGATGGGGCGAAAATACCGGGTAAGGAGCATCCCCAACATTTTAGATGAAATGCAATGGGTAGAAGAAAATGTCCCGGAGGTCAAGCAAATCTTTCTGGAAGATGATACCTTCACTGTAGACAAGAGACGGGTAGTGGAATTCTGCCATGAATATGAGCAAAGGGGACTGAAAATTCCCTGGGGTGGCCAGGCAAGGGTTGGGCTTGATTATGAGACGATGAAAATGATGAAAGAAGCCAATTGCATGATGATTGATATCGGTTATGAGTCAGGGACTGATACTATCCTGCAAAATGCAAAGAAAGGTACCACCGTAGAGCAAATGAGAACATTTGCCAGGGAGGCAAAGAGGACCGGCCTTTCGATTCATGGCAACTGGATAATTGGGCTCCCTGGAGAGACCAAAGAGACCATTAAGGCAACCAAACGGCTGATAAAGGAGACCAACGCCGATGCCATTACTGTTGCCGTAGTTACCCCCTTTCCCGGAACAGAGCTTTACCAGTGGGCTAAGGAGAATGGATACTTAATCACCGAGGACCCCAATGAATATCTGGATGAACGGGGTCATCAAAAGTCGATTATCTCCTATCCCCAGCTATCGAGCCAGGAGATAAGAGAGACTGTAGATGGAATCCTGAAAAGCTACTACCTTTCCCTTTCCTATGTGCCAATTGCTTTAAGACGAGTATGCAACAAGAACGGCTGGAATGAGATGAAGGTATTATGGCGCTCAGCGATGGCATTTCTAAGATATATTTTAGGCAGGTAGCTGTTAAGATATGAGGCGTTCCATTATTGTGGCCAGGAGTTATCGGTAGCTATCCGAGCCTAAAGACTGGTAATATTATCTAAGTAGTTTGATTTCGTGTCAGAGGAGGGTAAATGTCTGAAATTATCCAGAAGCACTTTGACGGATTGCGTCAATGCCTCAACGAGCTTTCCCCGCAGGACATTGAGCAAATCGCCGACATAATCTACGACGCCTACAAAAAGGGCAAACAGATATTTATTATGGGCAATGGGGGCAGCGCCTCCACGGCTTCTCATTTCGCCTGCGACTTGAGCAAAGGAACAGCTATTGAAGGCAAACCACGCTTACGAGTAATCAGCTTGACCGATAATATGGCTATGGTCACCGCCGTGGCTAATGATATAGACTACAGCCTTATCTTTACCGAACAACTGGCCAGTTTGCTTAACGAAGGTGACGTGGTCATCGGGATTAGTGCCTCTGGCAGCTCACCAAATGTTCTGGAAGGAACAAAGTTTGCCCGGGAAAAGAGTGCCATCACTATTGGTCTTGTCGGCTTTGGCGGGGGAAAGCTAAAGGACATAACTGAAAAGTGCATCGTCCTGTCAAGCAGGGATTATGGTCAGGTGGAGGATGTTCACCTCACCCTGGTTCATATTATCTGCTATATGATGAAGGAGAAGATGGTCAATGACGGCTAAGCTGTTTTTCTTGACCAAGATGTTATCATAGCTGATGGTGCGTAGCCTTGCCGCTGCCTAAGAGAATAGCACCCGGTTTAGTAGAGAAAAAGGGGAAGACTAGATGAAATACCCAAAAGCGTCGGTGGTCGTTCTTAACTATAATGGCCGTGATTACCTTGAAGAGTGCTTTCAGTCGCTGAAGGAAATAGATTATCCTGACTACGAGCTTATTATGGCCGATAATGCCTCCACTGATGATTCTATCGAATACGCGAAGAAGAATTTCCCCTGGGTTCGGGTGCTGCCCCTGGATAAGAACTACGGTTTTGCCGAGGGTAATAACCGGGGGGCTGAGGTTGCTGATGGGGAGGTCATTGCCTTCCTGAATAATGATACCAAAGTAGATAGAAAGTGGCTTACTGAGCTGGTGAAGCCAGTGATAGAAGATAAGAATATCGGTATGTGTGCCAGCAAGGTACTCTTTTACCATATGCCGGATACCATTCAGTATGCCAGCGGCATGATTTCGGCCATCGGCTCGGGGATTGATGGCGAGGGCCTCGGTGATAAGGATGGTGATAAGTATAATATTCCAAGATATGTTGGCATTCCTCTAGGCGCCTCCATGCTAATTACGAAAGATGTATTCCAGGAAATCGGCGGATTTGACGGAGATTACTTTGCTGCTCATGAGGAGACCGACCTTGCCTGGAGGTGCTGGTTATATGGCTATTTTGTGCTGTATGTCCCCTCCTCTATTGTATATCATAAATCTCATGGTGCATGGTCAAAGGAATATTATCCTAGCAAAGTGTATTATGGCCAAATGAACCAGCTACGAAATTTAGTCAAAAACTTTGGATTCAAAAACTTGATAAAAGGCTTGGTCGTATCAGCCGGCTTTGACCTGTATCGCATAATCAGGTATGGAAGACGGGGCCAATTTGCAAATATACGGGCTATCTGGAGAGCAAATTTCGATCTTATCAAAGAGTTTAATAAGCTACTCAAAAAAAGACATTATGTTCAATCAAATAGGCGAAGGAGTGATAAAGAACTGGCGAACCTGGGGGTATTTAAGACGGTAAGCGGGGCGATCAAGATTGCCCTGGCCCGGGATGTCTGGGTATGATTTCACCAAGGGCAAAGTGGCGGTGCAAATCCTTGAATGTTCACCATTGTCAGGTATACAAAATCACTTGAATTCAGGAAACAGGAAAGAGGCAAATAGCTTGAGTCATCTAGGGAGGTTGTTGTGAAGTGCTTGTTTATATACCCTAGTTGGAATACCCAAATGGGGTATTCCGAGGGTGTTGGCATGATTATCTCATGTTTGAAGAAGGCAGGACACCAAGTTAAGTTGATACAGATTAACGAGAACTTCCTTCCACTTGACCATGACAAGATTCAGACTATGGTTCGTGACTATGATCCCGGCATCATTCTGTTTTCGACTGGGTCAAATCAATTTCACTATACAGTCGAAATTGCCACAAGGATAAAATCATATTCTACTGCTCCTATAGTTGTAGGTGGTCCTCACCCATCTCTTTGTCCTCTTGAGTCTATCGTGGAACCAAGCATCGACATAATCTGTGTTGGTGAGGGTGAAGGGGCTGTAGTTGAGTTGGTAAGCAATCTCGAAAGCGGGAAAGATATTACACACATAAGAAACCTATGGACCAAGAACAGTGACCGAATTATTAGAAACCAGGTGAGGCCATTCGTAGATTTAGACACCTTGCCCTATGCTGACCGCGAGGCTTTTGAATTTCAAAGAATGATAGACCTTAGAAACGGATGGGTTGATGTGATAGCCGGAAGGGGATGCCCCTATCGCTGCACATACTGTTTTAACGAGAATTATCATAATATCTATAAACGTGAGTTGGGTGTTGGCTGTGGAGCCTATGTAAGATACAGAAACCCTGACAGACTTGTACAAGAACTACTTTATCTACTGAGGGACTACGAAAGAATTCAGACATTCGTTTTTGACGATGATACGTTTGCAATGGACAAAGCTTGGGCGTCCGAGTTTTGTAAGCTTTATAAGGAACAAATAGGGATCCCATTTGTATGTAATGCTAATGTGAACTCCCTTTCCCAGCAAATTGTTGACTGCCTCGGGGAGGCAAACTGTTTTATGATGAGAATAGGAGTGGAGTGTGCAAATGAAAACATTCGTAAAAACATTCTGAAGCGAACCATGACAAATGACAAGATTGCAAGAACTATAAAAATGATAAAGGAACACGGAATACAAGTTTCCACCTATAACATGATAGGCATGCCAACGGAAACGAAAGACGATATTATAAACACACTCAAGTTAAATGTAGAATGTTCGGTAGATGTCATAAGAATTTTTACATTTTACCCGTTTAAAAATACGCCGATTTACGACATATGCGACCAACTAGGCCTTTTGAACCCTGAAGCAGAGACCCCGCCTAATTATTTTCAGAGAAGCGTCCTGAGTCTTCCTGCTGACCTGACGAGTTTTATTGAAGATGTCCAAAAGAATTTCTGCAATTACCTGAACGAGCTATGCAAAGATAAGGACTTTAGATACGAGAGGAAATTTACTCCTTATTTCGCGGTAAGAGTGCCAAAATAAGGGAGTTCCCTTAGGTAAAAAGCACTATTCGGAACTGTACACTTATAGGCCGGAAGGCCATAAAAGGATTTCTAGCTTGATATCAATGGTTAGAGAACAAAAAGTAATGCGAATATGCCTGGTGAGCAACTATTTTGGCCCTCTGGATGAAGGGATGGGGAATGCTGCTTTTCACTTGCATAAGGAGCTGTCAAAGCGCCACCAGGTTTTATTACTGAGCCTGAGCAACATATTTTCCCCAGGTTTTTGGCTCAGTTTGAAGAGGTTTAAGCCACAAATTATTCACTACGTTCCCGGACCCACTCTGCTCAGCTTTGTAATCGATAAAACCATCTCTTTATACTGTAGAGATGCCAGGATGGTTATGTCTGCCTTTGCTCCGGTTATACCCTTATTTCTACACTGGTACGTAGCCTGGTTAAGACCAGACCTGGTACTAACTCAATCACGCAATAGCGACCAGTTTTTTCAGAAGGCAGGCTGCAAGACCAGGTTTCTACCCTGTGGCGTAGATACCGAAAAGTTCTCCCCAGTGCCTGAGGAAATCAGGAATAGTTTGAGGGTAAAATATGGTATAGACAAAGAGCAGTTCGTCGCCCTGCATATAGGAACAATAAGACGAGGGCGGAATGTCCAAGTCCTGGGTGGAGTACAGGGAGACGATAATCAAGTGCTCATCGTTGGCAGAACTTCGAGGGCCCCGGATAAGGGACTCTCTCAGGAGCTCCGGCGACAGGGATGTATCCTCTGGCTAAAGTATTTCGACAATATCGAAGAGGCTTATGCATTAGCTGATTGTTACCTTTTCCCCACGGTCAAGAGGGGCAATAGCATCGAGTTGCCACTTACGGTAATGGAGGCAATGTCCTGTAACCTGCCGGTGATTTGCACCAGATTCGGAGCGTTGAGCGAGGTATTTGGCGAGGGTGATGGGCTCCACTTCGTCGAAAGTCTGGACGACTTCAAACATTGCTTACGGCAGGTTAAAGCCAATAACTTGGAAATTAAGACCCGAGAAAAAGTCCTGCCCTATACCTGGGAAGAGGTAGCCAGAAGACTAGAGGAAATATACGGCGAAATCATGGGAGGCTGAGGGGTGTGAAAAGGTGGAAAAGGGCTTTTTTAATATGTTTCGTGGGTATGGACGGCTCGGGGAAAACTACCCAGGCTCAAGCCCTGGTCAGTGCCCTGAAGACCGCCAGGATTGAGAGCCGGTATGTACATAACCGGTTCGTAGCCTTCTTAACCTGGCCATTGATAATAATTGGTAAAAACCTATTCTTTCGCCGGAAGGGCAAACTTGAAGATTATGACCAGTATTGCATTACCCGGCGCCGGGTGTTCGCCAATCGTCCCCTCGCTGCCACCTATCAATACCTCTTATTGCTCGACTATCTCTTGCAGAGCACAATAAGGGTTAGATTCCCTTTAGTGCTGGGCAGAAGCCTTGTCTGCGACCGCTATATATATGATACTGTGGTAGACCTCACTGTGGACTTGAATTACCCGGCCCAGAAGATGGAAAAGGTGCTTAAGAGAAGCTTGTCTTGGTTACCTAAACCGGATCTGGTTTTCCTGATGACCGTACCCGAGGAAAAGGCCTACCAGCGAAAAGACGACATACCCTCCCTGGATTTCCTGAAGGAGCGCCGGAAGATTTATCTGAATATGGCTGCCAGATATGGAATGACCATAGTCGATGGCTCTGGCGAGCCAGAAGAGTTGCAGCAAACAATACAAAATAAAGTAAAGGCAGTGATGTGACTAGCTCATACGCCGGCCGGCTACTAACAAGTCCTACTGTAAGACTGCTAAGGATAATCGGCTCGCCTTTTATACCGGAGGGAGAAGCGGTCTCCGACGGTGAGTCTTTAGAACTTTACCATCATGCCATCAAGAATAAGATACCACTGCTTTACCTGGAATCACTGAGACAAAAGGGAGAATTGAACCAGCTAAAAGCGGAGTATGGCGAGGAATATGCAAAGTATCTGAGATTCCTAAACGCAGTAGCCAGAGTTGCCAAGGTTCTCAAGGCTGCCAATACTGAGTATGCTATCTTCAAAACTATCAAGCCCTACCCGGCAGTTCCATCTGATGTGGACATAATAATCCTGGGCAATGACGACATATATCAGCAGGCGGCTGAAGTACTGCTTAGAGCCCGTTACACCCCATACCTGCCTCACCTTGTTGATATAACAGCCTTAAGCAGTGATGATAGCTACCGGAAGGCGGCCGAGGTATCAATTAAACCAACCTATGGCAAAGACCATGTCAGCCCCACCGGAGCCGGTTTTATAGACCCCGAATTTAATATTGAGATCGACCTGCGGAAAGAGATAGCCGTAAGCTATATTGTCTATCTGGATAAGAATAACTTCAGGGGACATATAACTAAAACCCAACTGCCAAACGGAGATGAAATTAATACCCCAACCCCTGAGCTCGATTTAGCCACAGTAATCGCCCACTCGCTGATGGACCGTGCCTTTCGTCTTGGGGAATACTATACCCTTCTCTACCAGTTATCGAAAATGGACGAAGAGGCAATCCACAGCTTTCTTGATACGGTGAGAGAGAATAACATCACCATAGCGGCCAGGGCCTATGCCGGTGTTACGGCAGCACTACATAAAGCAGCCCATGGAGGAATACCCGAAAAACTTGGCTTGATATTAAGTAAGCTAGGCTATAAAACTCCTAAAGCGGGACACTTGGTAACCAACAATTTTGACATACCCAACAGCTATACAGTGTCCACACTAGCCAGGGTGATGTTAGAAAAATTGAAGGAAAAGAGATTTAGCCAGAGCCTTTCTCAGCAAATGGTGAAGATGCTGAACCCGGCTCTTACCAAATTGGTAATCAATGACCTAATCCAGAGACGTAAGGGGTGAAAAGGTGATAGAGAAACCGCTGAGGGTTTGTGTTATCAGCCTGCCCTCCCCATCCACCCAGTTTATTCTCCAGGGCTTACTGAACCTGGTGGAGATACTTGTCCCCATATGTGCCCCGCTTTATGTGGTCAGCGCCAAAATATCCGATGCCGGAATGCCCCCCAAGGTACGGGTGAGAGATATTAGGACATCTATGCACCCAATAGGATCAATGCATCCCCTGTGGTTCTCCTACCTGGTGCAGGCGCTCAAAGTCATGCTCATCCAGGTAAAGATATCCCTGGTCTTGCTCCGTATATTTCCGAAGTTTGACACTCTAGTCGTTTTTCTGGCAGCACCCTATCTGCTGCTGCCTATGCTGCTCTCCAGATTGCTCGGTAAGAAAGTAATGATAAAGACAGGCGGTTTCTATTCTGAGATTGCCCCCACGCACCATAGCCGATTCACCAGCGGCACTATTGTTGCCCTGGAAAGGCTTGGTTTTGCCCTCGCCACCAGGATTGTTGTGGAAAGCCCCAATGAGCAACCAAAGTTGGGCAAACACCAGAACAAGACTCGTGACGGCGGTATGCACTTCTTTGATATGGAGCTATTTGTCAGCAAGGTAAGCTTCGCCGAGAGAAAAACCGTAGTCGGTTATATTGGACGGCTCACCCACCAGAAGGGTATACCGAATTTCATAGCCGCCATGCCGCTGATACTGGAACAGCGTAATGAGATTGAATTCCTGGTCGGGGGGGATGGCCCCCTTTTTGACCAGGTAGAAGTGCAACTGAAGGACGACGGTTTACAGGAGAGGGTCAGGCTCACCGGCTTAATACCTCACGGAGAAGTCGCGGACTACTGGAACAAATTGAAATTATTCGTGCTTCCTTCCAAGGCTGAAGGTTTGCCGAGAGCGATGCTGGAAGCGATGGCCTGCGGCACGCCAGTTCTAGCGACACCAGTAGGTGGCATACCGGATATAATCAAAGATGCCGAGACTGGATTCATCATGCCCGCTAACTCTCCAGAGTGCATCGCCGAGAATGTAGTCAGGGCCCTAGAGCATCCAAAGCTTGATGAAATAGTCAGTAATGCCAGAAAGCTGGTAGAAGAAGGATATTCTTATGAGGTGGTGGTCGAGAAGTACCGCCAGATGTTAAGTGAAATTGTAGCGAAATGAGGTGGTAACCACTAAAAGGGACTACATTCATATGAAAAATACGAAAAAACTCAGATGCCTGCTCAATGTCATGCGAGCCCATTACTCTTTCAAGTTTGGAAAGAAGGTAGTATGTTCTCATCCCCCAATTCGTTTGTGGATAGAACCGACCAATGCTTGCAACTTGAGGTGCATCATGTGTCCTCGAAGTTGGCCGGAGGGGCAATCTCAAAAGAAAGGCTTCATGGAATTTGATTTGTATAAGAAGATTATTGATGAAGCCAGCCCCTTTGTTTATGACATCTTTCTATTTCTGAGCGGTGAATCTTTGCTGCATAAAGACATTTTCGAAATGATAAAGTATGCTAAGAGCAAGGACATCAATGTGGACCTCCATACAAATGCCACCCTGCTCAACCGAGAAAAGGCATATAAATTATTGGAGTCTGGCGTAGATACGGTTACTTTCTCATTCGATGGCTATGATAAGGAGGCCTATGAAAAAATAAGGGTAGGAGCCGACTTTGACACCACTGTGAATAATATGGCTGATTTTCTGAAGATTAAAAGAGAGCTGGGGATGAAAAAACCGTACACTAAACTCCGAAATACAGCAATACCTAACCTGAGTAGCTTCGCAAAAGAGGAGGAACGGGCCAAAAGAAAGAAGTTCTTGAGTCATTTTCAGTCACTGCCGCTCGATGAGTTTGTAGTATGTGATGTTTACGGTTCGCCGGGAGAAGCTGGTGAAACCCAGCCCCAAGCCTTTTACAATTCCTGTCGTTTTATCTCATTTGCCATGAGTATACTATGGGATGGCAGCGTCGTTGTCTGCTGTGGTGACTTTTTTGGTGCCCTCAAATTGGGTGATGTCTCCCGTGATAGCCTGATTCAAATATGGAATAATGACAAAATGGTCTTTCTAAGAGATAAACTAGCCAAAGGGGAATATCAAGACGTTGAGATGTGCGCCAACTGTGAAAATATATGGGTTCGTCCCTATGGCCTGGGGCGATTTATTCCATACGCCGATATTTTATCAGATATTTCTTTTGGATATACGGTGAAGGGTAAACTCAGAAAAACATTGAGGCGCAAATGAGAGAATCAAGATGAAAGTGGCATGCATCAGTCCCTATGCTCTTACCGGCTATACAATTCCATTAGCTAATGCCCTATCGTCTAAAGGAGAGACGGTTTTACTCATGCTACCTCAAGCTACGCCAAGCGAGCAAATAGAGGCTGTTGACAAGGGGGTGAGCCTCTATTTATTCAGGCAGCCAAGACCGCGTGTCTCCAGATACCCGCCAGTGAATCTCCTTATGGTCTACGATATTATCAAAGGGCTAAACAGGTTCAAACCCGATATTGTCCACACCCAGGGTACCCATTTCTGGCTTTCCCCCCCTTTGCTGCCGCCAGGAAAATACCCTCTGGTTAGCACGTTTCACGATGTAAAGCCGCATTTAGGGGAGGAGCGCTTATCCAGAAGGTTTAGCATGTATTGGGCAAGAAGACGCTCCAAGGGGATATTTGTCCATGGGGAAAAACTGAGGAAAACAATGATACAAGAATACGGTGTCCCCGGCGATAAAGTAAAGGCGATACCTTTTGGGGAACACTATACCTCGCCACTCAAGGAATATGAAAGAGCGGATTTAACCGAGGACGGGAATTTGGTACTGTTCTTTGGCCGGATACATGAGTATAAAGGGTTGGAGTATTTAATCAAAGCCGAGCCTCTGATTACCAGGGAAGTGCCTGATGCCAGAATCGTCATCGCCGGTGAAGGCGAGGACTTCCAGAAATATCGGGAGATGATGGTAAATAAGGACAATTTCATTGTCTATAACTATTATGTTGAACCCTGGAAAGGCGCCGAGTTATTCCAGAGGTGCAGTGTGGTTGCCCTGCCCTATATTGAGGCCTCACAGAGTGGTGTTGCTATCGCCGGGTACGGTTTCAAGAAACCGGTGGTAGTTACCGATGTCGGCAGCATTCCAGAGATAGTAGATGAAGGGAAAACCGGCTTTATTGTGCCGCCGAGAAATCCAGAGGCTTTGGCACAGGCAATAATTACATTATTAAAGGATGATAAATTGAGAAAACAGATGGGGGAGAATGCCCACCGAAAGCTGAAGACGGATTTATCCTGGGACAGAATTGCCGAAATAACTATCGGGGTCTACCGCGAGGCTGTAATTGAGAGCTGTACTTCAAAAAGGAGGGGCAATGCCAAGGGGTGAGATGCACGATTATATAGAGATGGACTGGGAGGCGCGTGCCCGGGAAGATAGCACATTCTATATTGGATTAAGGGAGAATCAGGATAAGGGGGAATTCTTTGAAGAGGGGAGAAGACAGGCTTATCGTTTCACAAAAGAGTTCTTCGATTCGAAAGGCTTTGATCCCGCTGGTAAGAAGATGCTGGATATAGGGTGTGGCATAGGGCGTATGGACATTGGATTTTTGGAAATGTTTGCAGAGGTTTTGGGCATTGATGTTTCTGGAGAGATGCTTCGGCAAGCTAAGGAGCTAGTCGAGTCTGATAGGATTAGATTTATAAAAGGCAACGGTCGAGATTTGAGCGACTTTGGTGATGAGTCCTTTGATTTCGTATTTTCGTATATTGCTTTCCAACACATCCCAGAAAGGAAAATTATATTTAACTATTTCTCCGAAATTTACAGAGTGCTTAAGTCTGGTGGCTTGTTTAAAATTCATTTATCGAGGAGACAAGGGGGGGTTACTTTCGCACTTGGTTTTATCCCGATCCCTCGTCTTATTATTTCCTTAATACACCAGAGGGGGTGGCGTATACATCAGCCAAAATCGCTCTCGCCTGAAAAGGAGAGGCTTATGAAAAGTCGCTCGTGGCAGGGTATACCGTTGCGCGAAAGTGAAGTGCAGAAGGTATTAGCTACTTTAGAATTCTCGGAGGTTGAGCTTTTAGAGGATGATTCCCATCCTCGCGGCACAAGGTTCTGGTGTTGCGGAAGAAAACCAAGTTAACAGGATATGACCTAATCTTCTGCGTATCGCAGGAATGCCCACCGGAAGCTGAAGACAGATTTATCCTGGGATAGAATTGCCGAAATAACTATCGGGGTCTACCGGGAGGCTACCGGGCAATGACGGGCGAGGAGACATAAACTATGATTATTCGCAGTCGGGCACCACTCAGGATTAGCTTTGGTGGTGGGGGGACAGATATTTCACCCTACCCTGAGGAGCATGGCGGTGTGGCGCTCAATACCAGTATTGACAAGTACGCTTATGCTACCCTGGTGCCCAGGGAGGATGACACTATTAATGTTCGGTCGCTGGATTACAACATTGTGGTCAGGTTCAACGCAGGCGAAGAGCCAAAATATGACGGCAATCTAGACCTGGTCAAGGCGACGGTAAAGGTGCTGGGAGTCCAGCAGGGGTTTGATTTGTTTCTTCACAGTGATGTCCCGCCGGGCTCTGGCCTGGGCTCGTCGTCAACAATTGTGGTCGGACTGGTAGGGCTATTTAAACACTGGCTCAAGCTGCTGCTCACTGACTACCAGGTTGCGGAACTCGCTTACCAAATCGAGAGGGAGGAGGTTGGCATCAAGGGCGGTAAGCAGGACCAGTTTGCGGCAACCTTCGGTGGTTTTAATTTTATCGAATTTAAACAGGAGACGACCATTGTTAACCCTCTTCGCATCAAGGACAATGTATTAAATGAACTGCAGTATCGGCTGATGCTATGCCATACCGGCAAGACAAGGCTTTCCGCGGGCATCATCGCTGACCAGACGCAACGCTATGCCGAGAGGAAGGAAGAAGTAATCAGAGCGCTTGAGGTAACCAAGGCACTGGCAATACAGATGAAGGATGCCCTTCTCCTGGGGAGACTTCACGAGCTGGGTGTACTCCTGCACGAAGCCTGGTGTGCCAAACAGCAGTTTTCACCAAAAATAACTGATTCGTACATTGATAGCCTGTATGAGGAGGCGAGAAAGAGCGGCGCTGCCGGCGGCAAGCTGCTGGGAGCTGGCGGCGGTGGTTTCCTCCTACTGTTTTGCCAGTTTGATAAAAGACACATCATTGCCCAAAACCTGGAAAATATGGGGGGGCAGATAGTTGAATTCGCCTTCGATTCCCACGGCCTGCAAACGTGGGAAGTAGAGGAGAAATAGATGAATCAAATAGAGTGCCCTATATGTCATAGCTCATGCATTACGCCGAAGAAGGGATACAAAAGAGGAGAGTTTCAACTATGTATGTGCCACGATTGTGGCTTGGGGTTTATTGCCCCCTTACCTAGTAGAGAAGAACTACATCAATATTATACCAATACTTACCCTTTAGTCCAAAGAGCTGAGCAACTGTTAACGGAGATACCAACCCATGAAGATACACAAAAGATTGTGACGATCATCAAAGAGATGAATCCTGAGGCAGACTGGGTGTGCGAAATAGGCTGTGCCTTTGGTTCGCTTTTGGCTGGCCTTAGGCAGCAGGGGTTCCGAGTCAAAGGATTTGAGTTTTCAGAATCGCTGTCGGCCATTGCGCGAGAGAGGTTCAAATTAGATGTGGAGTCAGGAGAGATCCCTTCTGACTTAGGGGGAAAATTCGATGTAGTAATTGAGCGTCACGTTTTGGAGCATGTGCTAAATCCAAGTCAGGAACTACAGAGGATAGGCAGGGCTCTCCATCCTGGAGGGATTGTGATCCTCATTACTCAAAATTCCAAAAGTTTAGCATCCAGGATTTGCGGACCGGGCTGGCAATGGTTTGGCCCTCCGGATCATCTCTATTATTTTGATTATAACAGCCTGACCTCACTTCTATACAAAAATGGGTTTTCGTGTGAGGCGTGGTTTACACGGAAGGGAGATGCCAACAACATAATTTTTGCATTTATCCAAAGCATATGGACTCGTGCCCGGCCTCCCAAATTCTCGCCAGGATTTTGGAAAGGCCAGAAGGTTTCTTATAGCCATAGTCACCTACCTCGTCCAGTCGTGAACTCTTTGATAGCAATAACTGAAATCATATGGAAGTTAATTTCACCGGTTTTCTCGGTATTAAACAAGCGTGGCCTTGGTGAGGAATTATGGTGTATCGCTAGAAAGCAGCCTCAGAACGTGCGCACAATAACCTAAATTAACTCTGTGTAGAAAGAGATAGGCTATTATGCAGATAAATAATCTGATTCAGATGAATGACTGGGATAGCGGGAGATTCCTCAAGGTTTTTATCGCCATTCAAGTAATAATGATTGAGTGATAGGGCTGGAGGTTCTAGGTCTGCACCTCCCAATCACTCCACGGCCTGCAAACATGGGAGGTAGAGGAGGGATAAATCAAAGGAGGAGTCTAATGGCACCTTGGGGTGTGCTCAAAAGTTGGCTAGCAAAGATGGCAGAGAAGACAGATTGGGAGAATAAGGATTTCATCTACACGCTACTGGAGGAGAATCCTGACGCTAAACTCTTAGACTGTGGATGCAACGACGGCTTTATGACAAAGGCATGGGGAGATAGAATTGGCACGAGCCACCTTTACGGCGTTGAGGTCGTTCTTTCCCTAGCGGAAGAGGCACAGCGGAGAGGAATTAAAGTTTGCTCCACGGATCTCAACGCCCCGCTGCCCTTTGACTCCGAGATGTTCGATGCCCTGATTTCCAACCAAGTGATCGAGCACCTGCACAACACAGACACCTTCGTGAGGGAAGTCTGGCGCGTGCTCAAGCCGGAGGGCTATGCAATTGTATCGACAATAAACTTGGCGTCTTGGCACAATATTATCACTCTCATTTTGGGTTTTCAGCCTTTCAGTGCCTGGGTCAGCGACGAAGTCACAGTAGGGACTCTTACCAGTCCGAGGCGGGGGACCAAGCCAGCGGGAGCTATGCTCCCCGCACAGGCCCACTTGAGACTATTCACACGGGGTGCATTAAAGGGACTCTTCGAGCATCATGGGTTTAGCGTTGAGTTGGTGAGAGGTGTCGGCTACTACCCTTTTATTGGCAGTATGGCCAGATTCATGTCTCGCGCTGACGGCAAGCATTCAGTACTTTTGACTATGAAGGTGCGGAAAAGCAAATAGTATGCAAATACGTAATCTGATTCAGATGAATGACTGGGATAGCGGGAGATTCCTCAAGGTTGTTATCGCCATTCAGATAGCGGCGCTGGCAGTGATATGGTGGCAAATCCCGGTTATAACCCCGGTTGTTGGCGTTATCGGCTTCAGTTTCATACCGGGAATCGTTATCCTCCGACTCCTAAAACTACATGATCTGGGCACTATTGAAACTCTCTTATACGCAACCGGGCTGAGTGTCGGCTTCTTGATGTTCGTCGGGTTCTTCATTAACACCTTATACCCTTACGTCGGTATTTCCAGGCCGATTTCACTGCTGCCGGTGATAATCACCGTGAGCACCATCGTTGTGGCAATGTGCGTTGTCAGTTATTACCGTGACCGGGGTCTCTATCAGCCAAATAAAGGGGGCCTGAGTGCCAGGGAAATACTGTCGCCCCCGACCCTCTTTTTGCTCTTACTCCCCGTGTTGAGCATCCTGGGGGCTAGCCTGATGAATTCTTATGGAAATAACACCATTTTGCTGGTATTGATTACTTTAGTTGCTTTGACGGCAGTTTTGATTGCCTTTGATAGATTCATTCCACGCCGGTTATATCCTCTGGCGGTGATTATGATCGCCATATCTCTCCTACTTCACAGGTCACTCATATCCATGTATCTCGTAGGCTGGGATATCCAGGTTGAGTACAGTGTTTATCAAGCAGTGATGGCGAACTCATATTGGATTTCGACAGCTCCGGTGACACCGTTTAATACCATGTTAAGCGTCACCATATTACCCACCATGTACTCGTACCTACTGGGCCTGGAGGGGACATGGCTGTTCAAGATTGTTTATCCCCTTTTATTCTCCCTGGTACCCCTGGGAGTGTATCTTGTGTCTCGGAAGCAGACTAACGACAAGGTAGCATTCTTATCGGTGTTCTTTTTTATGTCCTTTGCTTTTTTCTTTGGCGCCATGACAGAAATGGCAAGGCAACAAATAGCACTGTTGTTCCTGGTATTGTTAATGTTGCTGATGGTAGATAGGCAAATGCACCTATCCAAGAGAGCCGGGTTGGCTATTATTTTCAGTCTTATGTTGGTATTGTCACAGTATTACCTGGCATATCTATATTTGATTTACGTTCTTTTTGCCTGGCTTCTTCTGATGGTCTTAGGTAACAGGCTAGCTACGGTTAGCTCACACAAGCACCTATCGCCTGAGATAAATATGATAACTGGAAATTCGGTGACATTATTCCTGGTTATGGTTCTGGCGTGGTACATCTATAATGCTGATGCCGAAGTGTTCAGCAATATAGCTAGGGCGGGTCGTGAAATGTATACCGGCTTTATTACCGAATTCTTTGTCCCTGGGGCGAGAGACCTCGGCATATTACGCGAACTGGGATTGGCGCCACTGCCAGTAGCATCGTTGGGACGCGAAATAGCCAACATCATCAACCACATCACCAGGCTCTTTATCTTCATTGGTGTCATTAGATTAGTGGTGAAATATAAGCGAATGAGGTTTGCCCCAGAGTATGCGGCGTTTACTCTTATAAGCCTGGGGCTACTGGCAATGTGCGTATTGCTGCCTTACTTTACCAAGACCCTTAGCTCTGCCAGGCTATATTTTGTGACACTTGTTTTTCTGTCGCCGCTCTTTGTTATGGGTGGAGAAACCTTTTTCAAGGGGATATCGATGCTGTTCCGACTTGCCCCACGAGTAAACGAATCCACATACGCCAGGCTGATGCTGATTGTCTTAATACCCTATTTCCTGTTCAGTACCGGGTTCATCTACCAGGTCACCGGGGATGTGCCGAATTCGATTTCACTCAGCAACTCAATAGATTCTGTCCGGTTTGACAGACAAGAGGTGACCGCAGCCAAGTGGCTGGTGAGCAACCGGGAGCATGATTCAAAAGTGTATACTGATTGGTTTGGGCATGTGGCATTCTCTTCTTATGTTGATACCTGGGGATATGTAAACATAATCGGTGGCAGAGGATATCAAGTACCTGGACAAAAGGATTCAGAAGAACTAACAATAGAAGTCCCTGCCGAAGCCTATATATACCTAAGGCGCATTAATATTAGCCAGGGCAAGGTACTATTAGCCCCCCAGGTCCGTCTGGCTGAGCTAGCCTACTATGACTTGCCAGGCACTCACCTGCTTCAGGGCAGATCCAAAATTTATAGCAATGGCGGCGCCGAAGTCTACAAGTAACTATGCCCTGAGTATGCCATCCTTTATCCCCTGGTAAAAGGATAACAGCGACTTTACGTCCCGGCGATATATAAGCAGGACACCGCTTACAAACCAGAACCTCCTGACGAAAAACAGTAGCACCGAACAGAGAAATTGCCAGCGAGTAGCGTGTCTCTTCATAAACCAGAAACCATTTCTTGTGAAGTAATATTGGTAGAAACTCATTGATTTTCTACCGGCCCGTGACACCTTGTGCCATATTTTGGCCCCTGGGGCATAGACAACCTTATATCCCGCTCTCTTCGCCCGGAAGCAGTAATCGGCTTCCTCCCACAAGTAGAAATACCTGGCGTCCAGCAGCCCTAACTTCTCCACGGCTTGTCGCTTCACCAGGAAGCACGACCCCTGGACACAATCTACCTCGGTAATTGTGTCATATTGGCCCCGGTCTATCTCCATCGAGCCGATGTGAAAAGCTCGGCCTCGCCACAGGCTCATCTTAATCCAGGCAAGCTGGATTCGGTTGGGGTCGTCATAAAGATATGTCTTGGCACCCACTATGGCAATGGAGGACTCGCTCTCGGCGACGTCCACGAGTTCACTCAAAAAGCAAGCATCGACTACTGTGTCGTTGTTGAGCAGGAGCACATAATCAGCTCCGCTTGCCAGGGCATGTCCTATGGCGATATTGTTACCCTCAGCAAAGCCATAATTCCTGTCATTCTCAATTACATGAATATACTGCCCGAATCTTTCGTTCAAGGCCTCAGCGTCATTGCCCGCCGAGCCATTGTCCACTACTATTACGTCATAATTGGGGTAGGTTATCTGTTTGAGGGATTCCAAGCACTCTATGGTATCCTCAAGGCCGTTCCAGTTCAGGATGATGATTGAGACCCTGGGCTCGGTCATGACTTCTCGAGCAACCCTTGATACAGCTTCTCTAAGTCCTGGATAGTCCTGTCCCAATTATATTTGGCCCGGACAAATTCCCGGCCACTATTGCCGATTCTCTCCCGCAGTCCGGGGTCTTGCAGCAGTTCAATAATCCCTCGGGCAAACTCTTCGGGGGAATCAGCCACAATAAGGTCCTTTCCATGCGCTGCTCCAATACCTTCGTTGCCAGCGGAGGTAGTTACCACCGGCTTTCCGGCAGCCATGGCATCCAGGATTTTTACGATGATGCCCCCGGCTGCCAGAAGGGGGGCGACAAAAATGGCACATTCAGTATAATAGGGGCGAATGTCGTCTACATAGCCAGTGACAATTATATTCTTATCCCGTGATAGGCGCTTTACCTCTTCAAGGGGCGAGGAGCCAACAATCTGGAACTTTACATCAGGAATCTCCTGCCGGACAAGAGGCAGGATGGAATGGCAGAAGTAGGTCACTGCCTGGGCATTGATGGTCCGCCACATTGCGCCGAGGAAGAGCAGAGTTTTGTCGTCAGTGGCCTCTTGTCCTGACGGATGGGAATCATAAAGCTCCACCCAGGGGGGGAGTATGGAAACATTTAGCCCCGGGTTCAAAGCCAGCAGCAACTTCCTGTCTTTTTCCGACCGGGTCAGTATAGCATCAAACTTCTGGCAGGCACTGATTTCATAGGCCTGCAATCTGGTCCATTCCAGGAATAGGCGGGTTCTTCCAATCCCTGATGCTCCGCCGGCTATATAGTCCTGGTAGAAGGGCAAAAAGGCGACATCCCCCTCGTCAAGCACCTTGGGGGCGTTTTGAGCGGCGTCAGCATATTGGCTCATTTGGGTGAAGTTGAAATGAATGACATCAAAATGTTCCCTCTGGGTAAGGGAGGAGATTTTTTTTCGCATTTCATCTGAGTTCCAACTAGCGAGAGTAATGGGATGAAAGAACTGTCCAATTTTGCGCCTGACCTTACTCACCAGGCGGTTACTTAATAATACCGTATCTATGAAAGCGCAGTAGCGACCTAACTCGGCAATGTGCTGAAGTTCCCCCTCATCCCTGATGAAGGATATAAGAGAGATTTCGTGTCTCTGAGACAACGATTTGACTACATTATAAAATGTTGTCCCGCCGGCGTGGTCAACGCCAGCATAAGGGAGATAAGGAGAAACAAACAAGATTTTCATTTTCGTCGCCGGGCCCACAATCGAGATCTTAAGGAGCGAATGAGTATGCTGGGAGGGCGGCCTACAAATAGGAAAGCGCTCCATAGTATAGGGAATAAACGGTGTGAGAGCGCTTTATCCAGAGCCCATACACCCGCCCTGGACAACCCTACTGGGATTCTATATAGCCAGTAGTAAAGAGTGACAAAATGTCCAAACTGACTGCTAAACATCCTGAGTTGCCTTGGGTTAATGGAATATGAGCGTATAATCGAGTCCGTAAAATAGGATGGCAGTGCATTCCGAACGAGAATGTTCTGCTTTTCTGCCAGGTCACGTATCCTAGTCTTTGAGTATGGATAAAGAATCGATGCCTGCGTCTTCCTGTTACCTATCTTGGCATTGAGTTTAATGGTGTCTACTAGCGTCGTGCTATCTTCGAAAGGCGAGCCGACTATGTTGAAAGAATGCGTCTGGATTCCGTATTGGCGACAAAGAGCGAACGCCTTAATGATTTGCTCTTGCTTAATGTGCCGTTCGAGTATCTCATTCCTAATATAGTCGTTTCCGCTCTCAATGCCGATGCTGATTAACTCGCAGTTGGCTTCCTTCAAGAGCTGGGCTGTCCTCTCATCAAGCAGGTTCGGGCGGATACTGCACCTTAAAGGTAATCCGATTCCCTTTCTGTACGCGGTCGCGAACTCTTCAAACCATCTTTTGTTCAAGGGTAAGATGTCATCGTTAAACTGTATAATATTAAAGAAGGGGTATTTTTCGAGAGTTCTTTTGATTTCTGCAATAATATAGCCAACGCTCTTAAACCTCACGTACTTTCCCTTTTGTGCCTTGCTCAACTTATAGCTACAGCAATACGAACAATTGTAAGGGCACCCCCTAGAAGCCATAAAACAGGCTACGCCCTGATGTGAGGTAGTAAGATTAGGCACATCAAAGAGGTCTATATCAGGGAATGGCAAGCTATCAAGGTCTCTAATAAATGGGCGTGTAGGGTTTCTAAAAATCTGCCCACCCCTCTTTACCCACATGTTCTCTATACTCGTAATTTCTTCCCCTCTTTCTAGCCTATCACAAATCTCTACTAACGGCTCCTCACCCTCACCAACGCAGACAGCATCTATGCTTTCCGCCTTTATTACCTCCTCTGGACATAGTGTAGCATAAGGCCCTCCAGCTACAATTGGTATGTTAAACCTCTTCTTTAACCAAGTGCTGTATTCTATTACATAGGGAAAGTAATTCTCGATAACGGAAAAGGCAAACAGTCCTGTTTGCCCCCTCCCCATATCTTCTGATACAAGACCTATGAAATCGCTTTCATCTATCATACGCCTAACATGGATTAAGGAAGTCTCATGCCTTGCCTGTTTCAAGTACGCTGAAAGGCAAGCAATTCCATCATACAACTGCCCACCAATGCCTTCGCGGGGGCTCTTCCCCTTGCTATGCAGTATCATATCGGGGTAGATAAAAGTTGCCTTCACCGCACTCGCTGTCTCCAGTAGTCCAGGGTATCTCTCAGGGTCTGCTCTATGGGTATCTTGGGTGCCCATCCGGTTTGTTTCACAAACTTGTCAATGCTGGGTATTTGCAGGGTTACATCCGAAGGCCGGAGAAGTTTGGGGTCTACTGTCACTTCGACCTTGGCATCGGTCATGTCAAGCAACTTGTGCAGCATCTGTCTGATGGTCATGGTTATATTGCCACCGATATTATAGACCTCGCCCGGGATACATTTCTCGGTTAAAAGCCAGTAGGCATCTACGATATCGCGGACATCCAAGAATGTCCGCACCGATTCCAGGTTGCCAACATATAAAACAGGCTCCTTTAACCCTTTTTCAAACTCAGCGATTTGCTTGGCGAAGGCGGATACTACAAATACGCTGCCCCGTCTTGGGCCGGTGTGAGTAAAGGCACGACTGCGAATGGTCTTTATCCCATAGGAAACAAAATACTGATAAGCCAGTAAATCCATAGCAACCTTACTAACTGCGTATGGGCTGGAAGGCCGGAGAGGATTCCCCTCTTTAATAGGGGTTTCATCTTCGCGGACCTGGCCGTATACCTCGGATGAGCTGCATATGTGTATCACCGGCTCTATGTCAGCACTTCGGATTGCCTCCAGCAGGTTTACCGTACCGACCACATTATTTTCTATCGTGTCCACCGGGGCGGTGAAGCTCATGGGGACGAATGACTGGGCAGCTAGGTGGTAAACTCTATCTGGCTTTACTGCTTTGATAACAGTATTGACCGATTTACTATCTCGTAAATCACAGTCCAATAGCTCAATTTGATTAAGAATGGCGACAATATTGTCCAGAGGGCTGCGCATTCTCTTTATCCCATAGACCTGAATGTTTCCGCCTTTATTTAGCAGGTATTCTGCCAGATGGCTCCCGACAAAGCCGGTGATTCCGGTAATCAGTGCTTTCATGTAGACCTCCTACGGCCCCTTCACCTATATTTTATCAGGCTTGTTCCCCAGTTGTGATTACAAAATACCATCCCGCTGCCACAACAAGATAGAAATTTGAGAAGATTTTCGGCTCTTAATGGTTATGGTTTCGTTTTTCAATTGTCTTAGGCTGCCTTAGTACCCATAAAAACGCTCCCGCTTGAGCCTGCTAATTAGCCTTTTGAACTTAATCTTAAGAAAATGGGGTATCCTCCAAGGTCTTTTCAAAGCCTCCCGAGCATACCCAAGTATTAATTTATAACGTCGTAGTCTCTTTTTCCGCTCCCGCTCAAAAAGTGTGTATAAGTTTGAGAGTTCTTCTCTGGTCAGTGTCTGTGAGAGTATAGGCAGGCCTGCACGGAAGTTGAAAAAGTCCCAATCAGTCCAATTCATGTTCTCGGAGACAAGCCCTTTTGCTAATGCATCCTCCCAGAGGGGTGTGCCAGGCAAGGGGGTTAATGGGAATGTATCCACGAAGACAAGCCCACTCGTCTTGATGAACTTAAGGGTCTCTAATATTTCCTCCTTTGTTTCTTCAGGCGAACCAATGATGAAATCGCCTTTGACCCGGATTTTCTGCTCTTTTAGCAGCCTTATGGCATTTCTGCCGTCAGCAACAGTTATCCCTGCTCCTTTAAGGTATCTTAGTGTTCTGTCCGAGCCAGACTCGAACCCTATGAGAACCTCTAGCGCATTCATACGCCGCAGTAGATTTGCTACCTCTTCGGTGACCAAATTGGCTCTACAATTTACTAAAAATGTAACCTTTTTGTTAATCTTCTCTTGTTCTATCAGGTGCACGATTTGTCTTAATCTCTTGTTGTCTGCAATAAATAAGTCGTCATAGAACTCGATATATAAAGGTGCATAATCCTGTATAATTGCGCGCAGCTCCCGAAGTACATATTCGGGGGAATGGAACCTTACCCTGCGAAAGAACCTTGAGGAAAAACAGTAAACGCATTTATAGGGGCATCCCCTTGAAGAAAAGGCTGTAATGGCATCTCCTTTCCTTATACTCAGCAAGTCTCGTGCTGGAAAGGGCAGCCTATCCAGAGGTTCAATAAGCTCTCGCGCCTCTGTGCGGATGATATCGCCAGCTTTATTTCTGAAAAGCAGCCCTTTAATCTCAGAAAGCTTTTCATAATTCAGGCCATATTCAGAAAAGACCTGCATAATATCCAGCATAGTTTCCTCCCCCTCCCCAATGACTCCCACATCCATCTCAGGGGCGAGTGTAGCTGGCAAGGCAGAAATATGTACACCCCCCACTATCACCGGCAAGGCCTTCCCCTTACACAACCTTGCTATATCTCGGGCAACTCCATAGGTTAGCGTAAACGATGAGATACCAACTATGTCGGGACAAAAGCGTTCAAGCTCACTTTTAACATCCCAGGCAACAATCTTGATCTCTACGCCTGGCATTCTTTCTCTTAAGAAAGATGCTATGTAGCCCAAGCCCAAAGGAGGCTGGATCACATGGCGAGGTTTGCCAGGGGGTATAGCATTGACCAGTAACAGTCTCATTTGTCCTCTCTCTTTTCTCAATGTTCATGATTTCTGGGCGATGACCCCGATGCTCAAGCGCAGGTTGAGCATTAAACGGCATTTCATCAGCCTCGAACCCTCCAGCCTTCGCCAGAAGCCCTCGTAAACCGTTTGCCAGAGCCTGGGGATAATAGCTTTGCCAAATCGCCTCCGGCTCCAGGCATATAAATTCAGATGGCGCAACCTGTTATCTACAAAACCACCATCATACCCGCTGCCATAGGACTGAATGACGCTCAAGCCCTGCTTTCTCAGTAGAGCCTCGAGTTCAGCAATACTATACTCTGTTTCCCAGCCATACGGCCACCTGCCGACCTTCATCAAACGGTGCTTTTTCAAGGTGTAGATGTTGTATTTCTGGGGCACATCTACCAGCAGCAGTCCATTATCTTTGAGCACACGGCACTGCTCATCCAGCAGCGGTTGAGGGTTTTCAAAATGCTCCAGGAAACCCTGGTGGAAAACGATGTCAAAAGAGGCGTCGGGAAAAGGCAGGGAGTAAGCATCGGCGCAGACAATGTTCACCGCGACACCGGTTTCCTTTGCCAGTTTCCCGGCACGCTCGAGAGGCAGCCTTGAATAGTCCAGCATAGTGGTCGTGGCTCCCAGCTTGGCAAGAGCGATAGACTCGGTTCCTCTCCCGGCACCAATCTCCAAGACTGTTTTCCCTTTTACATCGGTTACTTGGATAAGATTGTCCACCAG
>SDBU01002258.1_pt1 | contig 25976 bp, 24 predicted proteins | sample 2277071 | NCBI WGS metagenome assembly SDBU01 (sample SAMN10397929, study PRJNA504765) | marine sediment metagenome | isolation source: marine sediment core GS08_GC12, 126 cmbsf | place: Arctic Ocean: Gakkel Ridge, Loki's castle | collected 2008
GAAGGGCGGGGATATTAACGTGAGGCTGTGGCAGACGAACCTGCTGGAGCTGGCGCTCGTTGAAGAGTTGAAAAAACACAAGTTTCGGTATGTGGGGAATCTAACACGAAGGGAGGTGAACGCAGCAAGGACAACGTTGTCCCCGGAGCACCATCTGGGAGATATAAGCAAGGCTATTTGGGAACAAGCTGAGGAGATTGCAGATGGACTCGAAAGATTGGCAATGGCAAGAGGTGATGACCGAGCAACAGTTGGCGAAGTTTCTAGACATACCGAAGGCATCGCTGGAGAACATGCGCCGCGACTACGGCGCGCCCAGCGTGCGAGTAGGCCGGCAGGTGTGCTACCTGGCCAGCGTGTTTCTCCAGTGGCTGCTAGAGACCGGCGGAACACCGGCACGACGCACGAGGAAGCAGGTTGCACAGAGATAACATCAGGTCAGGCGGACTCACACGAATTCCCACACAGGATGAGATGAGAAATACGACCCAGTAGTCGTGTTCTCTGCATGAGACACCTGGAGGCGTTGAAAAACAACGATTCTTGTTTTGGGCTTCTTGAGGGCCTGCCTCAGAACGGGCTATTTTACAAGACGTGCCCTGGAAGGCTTGCAAGATAAGGCTTTCAGAAGGAGAGCCTTGAACCCCTATTGACGAGGACAAGCACATAGCAGGAAGCAGACGGAATGAAGGTCATTGAGTTGAGCCAAGGTGACACAGTGAAGGCATCGGCTCAAGAGTCATTTGGACCTATGCGGGATTGTGTGAGGGAACTGGCAAGAAGCGGCGCCCAAGGCAAAGAGCGCGTCCAGGCTGTGAAGTTCATTGCGGCTGAGTTCTTGAGGTCAGGCAAAGACCAGGAGTGGGCAACGAACTTTCTCCTGCAATGGAGTAAGCGCTGTACGCCACCCATTCCCTTAGGCTTGCTGGATACTGACATCACCAAGCCAGTTGCCAAAGTCTACCGGGGCAAGATGAAGCTGGGCTGTGGCTCCAGAGGAAAGCTCCAGTGCATCTGCTTTGGAGGGCAGCGCCAGTGTGAGTTCTACGAGGCCAGGAAGCTAGAAGCTGAGAAGGCGCGTGCACTCTACAAAGAAGAAGCTCAGAACTTCTATGTTTACGGATGGCCGGAGTATCTGGAAGAGAACGACCATCGGGGTAAGGAAGCCGTGCTGGTGTATAAGGCGCTGAAGCAGAAGATGGTGCATGAGTGTCTCACCTACCAGGATACCATCTACATTGGCTTCCGCGGAATTGCTGAGCTGGTAAGGAAAATGCTCGGAGTCGGATTCAACAAGAACCTGGCAGAGGAAGGTGTGGCAAGGCTGATTGGTTATGGTTTGATTGCCAAGGCTTTTTCAGGCTCTGCGAATCCAAGGAAAGGCCGCGCTAATGGCTACCGTATCACGCTTCCTGTTCCCAAGCTTCCCCAGGAGTAAGCAGTCATGAAAGAAAGTGCCAGTAATGCTTTGATACCAGCAACAGCAAACACCCAAGAGAACAGCGCCTCTTACCTCATGCTGGTATTCTTCCTGAGCTTCAAGATTAGAAGTAAGAGAGACCTTAACCCAATACTACTCAGCGCTTACATAGAAACACCCAATAGGGACACAATAGGACTTACTAGTACCCAATACTACCCAGTACTTACTCAATAGAACCCAGTAGTGAGATTGAGGCGCTTGATGTGTTGTGGGAGCGCTGTGATAGAGACCGGAAATGGGGCGCAGCCAGGGACTGTCTTCAAGAATGTTTACGTGGTGATTAACAAGCTGCCTACAGTCAAGCCAGGGTCGCAATCGCTGCTTATGAACCTTACAAAACACAACATTTTCGAACTGCTGAACGAGGCTGTCAAATGGACGGTGTGTCAAGTATAGCAAGGGTTTGCAGTGGTTTGTGGGAAACTTGGTGCGGTTGTCATGTTGTGTGGTCGAAGGAAGTAGTGCTGAAGCTGCTAGAGACTTCCCCAAACCTCACGTCTTGCGAGGTCGGGTTTCGTGCAAGAGATCGCTGCCAATGCAACTAGGACAAGGGCTTGCGGCTATATGCTGAAGATGAGCAACTGCTGTCATGTGCGGTACTGAAAGCCATTCAGGAAATGGACCGAGTAGTAGGTGAGCGCAAATTGCCGGGTAGCTGGGGACCGTCTCTACAGTTGATAGAGACAGCGGGATGCACAAAGGATGGTGATGCGACCTGCTTAGCCGGGCAAGGGTAGTGTAGGCATAAGGTAAGCATAAGGGAGCAATATGGGCGAGCCTGATAATACAGCAGATATGCAGGCAGGGGAGACGCGGCACAAGGAAAGCAGTGAGTGGACTTACCAGGAGGATAACCCCCAAAAATAGCTGGGGGGTTACGCCTTCCTGACCGTGCTCGCAGGCGTGTGCGTTTTTTCAAGAGTTAGAGCCTCGCGGCGCGCGCGCGAGGGATGCTGGGAAGCCTTAGATTACAAGGGATTGCAGGCAAACAAGGCAACTAAGAGGTGTGCCAAAAGGGCATGTTTCTTGAGGTCAGAGTCTAACTGGACAAGACGCAGACTCGAAATGCCAGGAAAGTATGGGTTCTTCAGAGCTACGCAGGCGCAAGCTTGCGGTTAAAGGAAAAATGAGGGACATATCGTGCCGTGGGGCCGTCTCCTAAAGCCGAAGGAAGCTGCTGAACGCCTGGGCATCAGCACCAAGACGCTGAAGCGGATGCGCCAGGACCAGCGCATACCGTATGTGGAGATAAGCCCTGGCCTGTATCGGTACGCAGAAAAATCCCTGGAGAAATGGATTCGGCAACGGACGCAACGTGTTTTGGTGTGAGCAATTTCTACCCTTTCCTGCAGCGCACACGAAAGATTTTCCGGCTGTTGGACTTGACAAAACGGAAATATGTGGTATTAAGATGTTAGTCACATTGGGTAACGCTGTTGAGCTGAGTATTAGTTGCTAAGCCGCTAGGTGTGCGTCCTAGGACGCACAAATTCGAGCGTTGCTCGATGTGACGACCTGGCGGCTTTTCTTTTGGCTTGGAGGTGAAAGATGACCAGGGAACGAAAGGTCTGGCTCTACAACCGCAACCGCCGAAAGCGCGGCAAGCCTGCCAGGTGGGCGCTGAAATGGCGGGATGAATCAGGGAAGCTTCGTACTCAAACCGTCGGGTCGGACAAGAAAGCAGCAGAGGATGCTCGGGCTCGTCTCCAAATTGAGCTGAATGAGGGGAGATACCGCCGCCTACGGGATGCAACCCTCTCAGAGTTCGCAAGGGAACATCTAGAACTGATTGACGGGACTTTGTCCAGAGCCTCCGTGGAGGAGCACGAAAGGGCTCTTAGGGCCCTGGTCCAATTCTGCGGGGACTTACAGGTGAGGGCAGTCACATCCAGAACCATGGAAGCGTTCAAGGCTACAAGATTGAAGCGCAACAAGCCACCTACGGTGAACAAATACCTTCGCACGTTGCGGTCCGCATTCAATTACGCCATACGCCGTGAGTATCTGAAGCGCAACCCCATGGACAGTATACCCAAGATCAGGGAGCCTGAGAAAGAGATACGGGCGTTGACCAAGGAGGAACTTCACAAGCTCGTAGATGCCTGCCCAGACGTGCGCTGGCGGGCGTTTGTGCTGCTGGCAGGGACCATGGGAATGCGCAAAGCTGAGATGGTAAACCTGCGCTGGCGGGACGCGGACTTCCTGAATGAGGCGGTAAGGATTGTCAACCATGACGGCTGGACAACGAAGTCAAAGCGGAACCGTGTCGTTCCGATGTCTGCAGCTAGTCGGGACGCTCTTCTGGAAGTGGACAGGCTCTATCACGACCAAGGCACGAGTTTCGTGTTTATCACAGCGAGAGGAACGCCCTGGGTGAACAACGTGTATCGGAACTTCATGAAAGTAGTGAAGGCTGCGAGTATCGCTCACTGCACCATTCAAGACCTAAGACGCACCTTCTGCTCACAAATGGCTGCTGTCGGCGTGAATGAGGCCGTTATCCAGGAGGCAGTAGGCCACGCCTCTATGGAAACCACGCGCAAATACTACCAGCACATCCCCTTGAATGTGCTCCGGGAAGCCCAAGCCAAAATGGGGTTTTAGAACCGTTTCCGCGCGCAAGTGTTAACAAAGTGTTAACGAGCAGAGAGACTCCGTGCACGAGCACAGCTCAGGGTATGAGATGCGCGGTAGCGTAAGATGTTGCCTCACCGTAGCTTACGGCCAATGAATCGTGGTGGGCGGAGTGGGAATTGAACCCACGACACCAGGATTTTCAGTCCTGTGCTCTACCCCTGAGCTATCCGCCCAAAGTGGGCTGCAATATTATCAACAGATCGTGGTTGGGTCAAGAGTTTTTGCCCACGGCTTCAACCAGTCAGAAACGCCTTGGCGCAATGCGACTGAACTTCCTGCACACGTTACTAACCTACTCCTGCGCGCTGCCAAAGAATTGCCGCGCCGCGGACACATCCTTTTGTATCTGGCAGGTAAGCTCGTGCGCTGAGGCAAAGGCCAGCTCGTCGCGCAGGCGCTGCAGGAACTCTACCTCTAGTTCTGCTGCCAGTAATTCGCCTTTGAAGTCGAGCAGGTGGACCTCCAATTGTGGCTCTGTTGCTCCCGGCTCAAAGGTGGGCCGGGTGCTGATGCTGGCCACTGCCTCGTACCACCTGTCCCCGACTCGCACCCGACAGACGTAAACCCCATTTTGGGGCTTCAGCGTATCGCCAAGAGCAATATTGGCTGTGGGGTATCCCAGTCCCCTGCCCCGCTGGCTCCCCGACATCACCGTGCCGAGCACAGACAGCGACCGACCCAGCAACCCACGAGCCCTGTTGAGCTCACCGGAGATGATGGCCTGACGAAGCGCCGTGCTGCTCACGGCCTCGCCGTCCACGACGCAGGTGGGAAACTCCTTGACCTCAAACCCAAGCTCCCCTGCCAGCCGCTTTAGCAACGCCAAATCTCCCTCACGCCCGCAGCCGAATCGGCTCGATTCGCCTCGCACAATCCCCCGGGCTTTCAAGCGACCAACGAGCACTTCCTTGACAAATGCCTCGGCCCGCAGGTGCGCGAGGTCCGCAAAGTCGGCAACCACAACCACGTCTAGCTGCATGCGCTCCATGAGCAGGAGTCTATATTGGAGTGAGGTAATGAGAGGCGGCGCCTCACCGGTAAGGTGCTTGCCTGGATGTTGGCTGAAAGTGAGTATCAGCGCTGAAGCGCCCAGGTGCCGCGCCCAGTTTACAACCTCGACAATGACCTGCTGATGACCGCGATGCAGCCCGTCGAAGACCCCCCAGGTGAGTACCGAAGATTTCAGTTCCGAGGGGAACACATCCAATCCGAAGATGCGCTTCATGGGGAGCTGGATGGTTGAGGGCGAGGTTCTCTGGGCTTGGTCGTAAAGTCCTGTAACCTGGTTTCCTGCAAGACCTCCAGCCTCCAGGGCCAAAGGATGGCGCCCTCGGCCAGCTTCAACTGAAAGCCGTACACTAAACCCATCTGCTTCCGCCAGGTGAGTTGTCTGCGGGTATTCTCCTCTTCCTTTTCAAACTCACTGTAGGCGGGCTCTTGAATCTCCTTAAGCAGGACCAGGTAGCTGTCCCCCTCGTGGGGCACGACCTGGGGCACATCCAGCTTCCAGTTGTCTGTCCCTCGCGCATAAGGAGGAGCTTCCCGCATAGCAAAAGCATCGGAGGCTGCAACTTCCAGGTCCTCCTCGACTGCTATTTCTGCGAGCGACTTCGCGGCCGTGGCGAGCTTATCCAGAAGCGCTTGCGCCTTGGCCTCGGCCATTTCCCGGGCGCGCCCCCGCTTGAGGTCGCGAACGACCCGCTCACGCGCCTCTCCCAGCGGGATAGGATGTTTCGGCTGGCGACCGACGAGTCTGAACAGATAGACCCCCTCCTCGCCCACCATTACCGGACTGGGTATATCCAGCTCTGCGTCAAGGCTGAAAACGACCTCTCCGAATTTGCCTTCCTCGGAGGCACTGTCCTTGAGGTCTTCCAAATTTTGAGCTTCCTCTCTGGAGAAGAACTCGGTCTGCCCAAGTTCAATGTCAGGTTCGAGTTTGGCCAGGTCGGCAAAGGTCAGCGTCTCCTCCTCGAAGACCAGGTGGCTGCGAGCCTCTGCCAGCTTTTCCCGGGCAAGCTCCTTTGCTTTCGTGGTGCGCAGCAGTTCCTCTATTTCATCCCTAACTTCAGCAAAGCTCTTGTATTCAGGCTCATCATCCGGAGTGGATGGCGCTCCCTCGTCAGACGATGCCTCCTGCTCCGCCTCGGATTCATTTCCCGCAGGCTCAGGAACCTGCTCCTCGCTGGTGCTGCCGGTCTGGTCGGTGCTCTGTTCTGTGGACACTTCGTCCTCGCCCTCGTCCGCAGTTTCTTTCTTGCGAATGCGATAGAGGGATCGATACTCTTGGTAGTACTGCTCCATCTCAGCCTCGTCGAGCTCCACCTCACACTTGAGCGCTGCATACGCTATGCTCAAGTATTGCAGCTTGACCCTCTCGGGCTCCGCATACAGAGATTCATCATTCTCCTGGTAATGGGTTTTGACCTCTTCTTCGCTCGGCTCGGACACTGCTGCTAGAAAGTCCTCCTGCTTGAAGACGACGTAGTTCACCTTGTATTTCCGATTGTTCTCGCGGTAGAAGAGCCATGCCTCCGCCGTGGTGACAGGCCCTGCCTCGGCAAAGTAAACCTGCAGCTTACGCGCCAGGAGCTCTTTGCGCATCAGCTCCTCGTATGCGGTCGGCAGCAGTCCCCGCAGCTTCAGAAACGCATAGTACAGGTCTGAGCTGAAGCCTCCTTGCTGATTCTCCCCCTGGTAGGTCCAGAACTGGCGCTGGTTACGAATATATGTTGACAGCTCTGCCTGGCTTACCCCCATACCCGCGCGCTGGGCCAGTTTCACCTCGGCAATCTTGTATAGAAGCAGCGAGGGGTTCACCCGCTGCGATTGGCTGAGACAGGCGACCGGGGCTTCAAGCTCACGGTACTCCTTCACCGACACCGGCTTGCCGAAGACCTCACCGACAGAGCTAGACTTCTTCCCAATCCCACTCAAGACAGCCATCATGGGATAGGTGACGCCGAAGGCAATCATACAAACGACGGCCAGCGCGGCTAAGAGCTTGCGTCTGTGTTTCATGATACGGTGAAAACTAAAGTGCATCCTCGTCCTCCCTTTCCGCTATTTTAAACCCAACACGAAAGGAGAGCAAAACTATTTTGGGCTGCGGTGTTCCCTGTTTACTCTATCCCACTCCAGTCGCGCACCAGATAGATGGGACTCGACCAGGCCATATTGCCATCCTCCTGGGTCACGCGAACGTAGTAGGCATGAGAGGGTGTGGAGACACTGGCATTGCTTTGCACTCTGACCAGATTCTCAATCTCGAACTGGAGCGCTACCTCGCGCAGGCCGAAGTTTCCGGGCTGTTCGTACATCAGTTGGCCGTTATCGAAGACTTCAACGTTACGGATGGGTGCGGTACCCTTCACCCTAACCACACACGACGCCGGAAACAAGATGTCCTGAGTATAAGGCGTAAAGGTGATTTCCTCACCCATACCCATACCAGCAATGGAGAACTCCAGTCCAATCTTGACGCCCGTGGTAGCGTAGCAGCGCTTGGCTTTGAGCGCTTCCCAGACGGCTTCCTTGGTGAGCTCAGTCGCGTAGACCCCTGCGATTCCCCGGGTGCCGGGACGCAGTTCGTGGGTGTCGCCGCCGCCCACAAACCCTACCCGCAAGCCCCGCGCCAGCGCATCGCGCACCGACGAGCCAGCAAGCTTCCGGCGCCCCTTGGGCGCATAGCCTGCGGGGGTCTCCGACGACCGCCACACGGAATAAACCTCTACCAGAGGCAGCATCTCGGGGTCGTAATAATCCCAGGTGGTGGCATGTCCGCCCGAGGCGGTGTGATGATAGACGGTAAAGGCGGGCACGCCGCAGTCCTTTAGTGCCTTCCACAGTTGCAAGGGTGATTCGTAACCGTGGTCGGTGCAGCGATAAAGGGGCAGCTTGCTGCTGGGTGAACACAGGTTCATCTGGCCATAGAAAAACGAGGTCCACTCGTAGGCGAAGAGGGTAGCGAACTTGCCCGGCTCGTCGTACTTCTGGCAGGTCTCGACCGCGTACTTCCACATCTCGTCCGACATGTGGGTGTCGTGGTCAGCGAGGGCCACAAAGTCCCAGCCGTCCTCCCGCGCCCACTGGTAGTTCTCCTCCGGTGTGCCGTTGTTCGGCCGACCACAGGGAGACAGGTTAGAGTGCACGTGGATATCCCCGAAGTAGAGGCTGTAATTGGGGTTCTCGAGTTTGGGTGGCTCGGGTTCGTCCCAGTTCGCCACCTCCAGCGAAACCAGTTCCAGGCAGCGGGGGACGTAGGCATCAAGTGGATGAGGGTTCTTGCAGCGAAACTCCAGGAGGTTCTCCTCCTTCACCAGCTCGCCCGGTACATCGAAGGGAAAGGTTTCTACCTCTTTGCTACCTTTGATTTGTGCCTTGCCCAGGGAGGACCCGTTGAGAAGCAGCTCCACCCCCTGCCCAAGGTTATACCAGACGCCCAGTGTCAATTTGTTTGGCTTGCCTTTCGGCAGGAACAACTTCATCCGCGCAATCTGGCTGAGCCAGCGTCGCCCTCCCATACAGGCACTGAACCCCCCGATCAGATACGTCGCACTACTTTCGGGTGCACCAAATTCAATCCGCTTCAACTTCAACCACCTTTCTTTTCGATGCTTGTTCACCCGCGCTAGGGTCCATATATACCAGGCACAGGGGGCTCGCGCGGGTTACACTACAGATTGTTGCTTGTACCGGACACAGCGGAGCTTGTCAAGCAATTCTTGCCGCCCATCATTTCAATCGCGGTCGCGCTGACATCTTGACAGTCGATGGTGATAAAGAGATGATGATGATTAACGAATGCAGCGTGTAGGGCTTGCTCAAATGGCTAACATGCGGAAAGGGAGGGGGGACGATGGCAAGTAAGATACGTTCACTGTTGCCAGTTGTCCTGATGCTAATGTTCTCACTGGCGGCAGGCTTGGCCGCCGAATCTGCCCCTACGACCATGCTCCCGGACGGTGCTGAGGAAGCCCAACTCCGAAAGGAATTGCAGGGTCGGGGGCTCATCTATTTCAGGTCGGGGGAGAAGCTCTATATGGTTCATACCGATGGCAGTGGGCTTAAGGTGTTCAAGGATGTCGGCAAAGACAGGCGCAGCCCGAGAGCCTACTCCATCTCCTGGGACGGGAACTGGATAGCCGTCTCCCTGGGGGCGAACAATCCGAAGAGGCAGGCGCTCTGGACCATGAAACACGACGCCAGCCAGGCCCGGAAAATCCTGGAGCTCCCGGACAGGAGAGACCCCCAACCTATCTTCCCAGCATGGTCACCCGATGGCAAATACATTGCCTATCTGCACACGCCCGAGAAAGAGAAGCTGGAAGCAGCAGGCATCCAGTTCACGGGAACGAAGGTGCTCGCCGTCTGCCGCGCTGAGGGTGGTCCTCAGATCTGGGTCACCGATGGCACACCCAAACCCTCCTGGCCCATCTGGGGAGCTGCGCCGACCGAAGAGGGCAAGGAGTAAACTGAGCATGAGGAGTGGGAGGTCTGTTTTCCATGCCTGGCTTTGCTTGCTGCTTACAACGCTTTTCTGTACAGGCTGCCGCACGGCTGGGAACTCAAAAGAAGCTTCGGATGCTGAGATGGAGCTTGCCAAAGAAGTCACGACCAGGACGGGTATCGAGATGGTGTTCATCCCCACTGGTGAGTTCATCATGGGAGACGCCGATGCTGAAGACGATGACGAAAAGTTCACACACAGGGTAACGGTCAATGCCTTCTATATGGACAAGTACGAAGTAACGCAGGAGGCCTACCAGCGACTGGTAGGTAAGAATCCTTCCCAATCCAAAGGCCCCGGAAAGCCCGTGGAACAGGTCAACTGGCTCGGGGCCATACGCTACTGCAACCTGCGCTCGCTGAGAGAGGGATTAGAGCCCTGCTACGACCTGGCGACCCTGAGCTGCGACTTTGGCGCCAACGGCTATCGCCTGCCCACCGAAGCAGAATGGGAGTATGCCTGCCGCGCGGGCACGAACACCACGTGGTGCTTCGGCGCCGCAGAAGAGAAGCTCAAAGACCATGCCTGGTTCCGGAACAGCTCCGCTGGCACTACCCATCCTGTGGGCCAGAAGAAGCCCAATGCCTGGGGGCTTTACGACTTGCATGGGAACGTCTGGGAGTGGTGCCACGACTTCTATGCTGAGGGCTATTACCAGCAAAGCCCGAGCAAGAACCCTCGCGGGCCTGATGTCGGGGAGGAACGAGTCCTCAGAGGCGGTTGTTGGAAGAGCCCCGCCCAGATGTGCCGCTCCTCTTTTCGCTACAGCGAAGCTCCCGGGTTTGCGGGCGTCTGCTTCGGCGCTGACCTCTACGGCTTCCGTTGCATAAGAAAGCCTTGACTTAACCTCCTGCTTTACCACCGCAACAGCGCTCTCATCGGGCTTTTCACTACAGGAAGTGAACACGCTATTCGTGACGAAGCGCTTCGATGGGGTCGATGTTGGCAGCCTTGCGGGCTGGATACATGCCCGAAATGATGCCTACAGCGGCGGCAATAATGACTGAGAGCACCAGCGACAGAGGCGTCACGATGGTGCGCATGTGAGTAGCGCTGCTTACTATCCCGGGAACTATAACCCCGACCACAACACCCAACAGTCCCCCGGACAGGGAGAGCACCATCGTCTCCACCAGAAACTGCACGGTGATGTCGCGCTTCTTGGCACCCAGCGCCCGCCTCACCCCAATCTCGCGCGTGCGTTCGGTGATGGTCGCCAACATGATATTCATGATGCCTATACCACCGACCAGGAGCGAGATACCGGCAATGGACCCCAGAACGATGGTGAACACCCGCTGCGTGCGCTGCGCCTGTCTTAAGAGGTCCAGGGGGACGACAATCTGGTAATCTGGCTTCTTATGGGTAGATTCCAGTATAGCCCTGATAATCCGTGTCGTCTCCATGACCTCATCAGCTTCGCGCACCTTGACGACCAGTTCGTGCAGCTCCACACGTTCGGCTTCCATACTTCCCGGGCGGCGTTTGACCTGGTATTCACCGAACTTGTGCAAGGCAGTGGTAATGGGCAGGTAAACGGTCTGGGTAACATCAGCGGTCTTTTCCTGCTTTTCGCCTCTCTTCACCCGAGACCTCCTGTCCAGAATACCGACCACCTGGAAATAGAGGTCCCCAATCCTGACCCATTTTCCCAGTGGGTCACGATAGGTGAATAGCATGGCGGCAACGCCGGTGCCCATCACGCAGACGTTGTGGTAGCGAGTCATATCGATGGAAGTGAGGAACCTGCCTCGAACCACCTGGACGCCCGCCGTCTCCAGGTACCAGGGGACGGTGCTCGTGATGCGGACGTCCGCTTTGCGGTTGAAGTAACGAACGTCCTCCTTGAGGTCACGCATGGGCACTATGACGTCCACCGTAGGAACCGTATTGTAGATGCGCTCGGCATCGACGTAGGTCAGGCCATATTCGACGAAGAAGCTGGAACGGCCGGCGGATTCAGTGGGTGAGCTTGGGGGCATCACCGAGCGCAGGATAATGTTGGTGCTTCCCAGTTCTTTGAACTGCTCTTCGGCTTCCCAACTGGCGCCGCTGCCAATAGCCAGCATGGCAATGACAGCCGCCACCCCGAAGATTACACCCAACAGCGTCAGCGCGGAGCGCATCTTGTGCAGCAGCAGGCTTTTCACTCCCAGCCTGCAGGGCTCCAGGATTCGTAGGGACAACATCCGTCCACCCCCGTAGGTTCAGCGCTCTGATGTTCAGGTCTTCAGTCCACAAGTCTGCCGTCCGCCAGCCTCACCTCACGGGTTGCGCGGCCCGCAATATCCTCCTCGTGGGTGACTATGAGAATGGTCTTGCCCTCCCGGTGGAGTTCGTCAAACAAATCCAGAATCTGGTCCCGGGTGTGGGAATCAAGGTTGCCCGTGGGTTCATCTGCCAGGATGACCAGGGGGCTATTGACCAGCGCACGGGCGATGGCAACCCGCTGCTGCTCACCGCCGGAAAGCTCCGGCGGCCTGTGCTCGATGCGCGAGGCCAGCCCCACCCGCTCGGCCAGCACCAAGGCCCGTTGGCGACGCTCTCGCCGATGAACCCCGCGATAGAACAAAGGCACCTCGATGTTCTCCAGAAGCGTCAATTGTGGGATGAGATTATAGGACTGGAAAACGAACCCCAGCCGCGAGCTGCGAATCTCGGAGAGGCTATTGTCGTCCAGCGAAGAGATATCCGTGCCCGCTAGAAAATAGCGCCCGCGCGTGGGACGGTCCAGGCAGCCCATCAGATTGAGCAGCGTCGATTTCCCCGAACCCGAGGCGCCGGTGATGGCGCAGTACTCACCCTCCTCAAAGGAAAGCGTCAGCCCCGAGAGCGCCGGCACCTCCACCGGCCCCAGATGATAGACCTTCCAGACATCCTCCAATTGGGCAATGCTCACCAGGATATTCCTCAGTCGCTGTCGGTTCGTATGTCGGGTGATTTCTTTTCAGAGGACGAGGATTGGGGTTCGGTACTCTTAGAAGTGTTCTCGGCTGTCTCTGCCTTCGACTCATCGGGTTTGTCAGAGCGCTCAGAAGGTCGGGATTTCTCGGCTTCCACGTCGGCCTTCAAGCCAGTACCCTCGCCCCTGATTTGTGGCGCATAGAGCAGCACCCGGTCCCCTTCTCTAAGCCCGGACTTGATTTCCACCACCTCGTTGTTGCTCATCCCCAGGATGACCTCCCGGGGTTCGAAACGCCCCCGCACCTCGACGTAACAGACACGCTCGCCGTCTCTGGTGGAGACTGCCTGCAGGGGCACGAAAAAGACGTTAGATAATGAGGCAATGATGATTTCCGCCTGCACCGAGAGGCCCAACTGCAGCTCCTCCTCATGTTCATCATCCAGGGAGATTTCCAGCGCATACTCTTTCATCTGACTAGCCCAGCGTCGGTCCGCATCAGGAAGTGACGAAACTTTAGTGACTTCTCCCCGCAGCCGAAGTCCGGGACGGGCATCGAAAGTGATATAGGCTTCCTGCCCGGGTCTCACCTTGTCCATATCCACCTCATCTACCCGCGCATCCACAACCAGTGTCGATATGTCGGGCAGGCTGACCAGCAGTTGTCGCAGATTAACCGTGCTGCCAGCCTTCAGAGGAGGGTCCCAGCGGCGCCTTCCGGCCGCATAAACCGCCACCCCGTCTTGAGGCGCATATATCTTGGTCTTCTTCATCTGGTCTGCCAGCTTATCCAATCGTTCTTGTTGCAGCTTGAGGGCAGCCCCCGTCGCGTTCTTATTGGATTGGGCCTGGGCCTCCTGAGACCTGGCCTGTCTTTCGACCCTTTCCAGTTCAGCCTGGGCTTCGGTATAATCCGAGCGCAACTGCTCCAGCTTCTTGGGATGGTCGTACCTCTCCAACAGCTTCAGGGCAGCTTCCTTGTTTGCCAGCATGATCTCCGCGCGTTCCTTGGCAAGCTTGTCCGCCTCCAGGTCGGACTCGGTGACGTACTCCTTTTCATAAAGCCTCGTTGTCCACTTGTGCCTGTCCTTGGCCAGTTCCAGCTCCCACTTGGCCATGGTGACCTCTGATAGCGCCTGCGCCTTATCCTGCTCCCACTGCCCATCCTCCCCGGTGTACTTTTCCAGGTCCATCTCGGCGAACTTCACTTTAAGCTCTGCCGCCCTGATGTCGCTCTCGTTTCGACTCTTCTGAATTTCAAGTCCCTCATCGGCCTGCAGATATTCAGCCCGGGCGCTCTCCAGGGTTATCTGCTGCTGGGTGTGGCGCTCCTCCAGCGTCATGCCCCCGGCGCCGGAAGGGTCGAGTTCCACCAGCAAGTCCCCTTTCTTCACCAGGGTGCCCTCCGGAATCAGCCAACTGATGGTGGAGTTGCCCTCCAGCTCACACTTGGTGTCCACCGATTCCTTGGCTCTGAGGTCGCCACTCTTGGTCACCACCGTGACGCGCATGTCTCCACGAGTCACGGTATAGGTCACATTTTCGCTCCGGTCCTTTCCTCTCCCGAAAAGACCTATGCCCAGGCCCACCAGCAGTCCCAGCCCCAGGAGCACACCAACCACAGTCAGCCAGTGCTTTGGCAGCGCTGCCTTCTTCAATTTCCTGTCCACGGCGACGACATTAGTACGCATGGTATTCCTCATTTCAAATCGCTGGCGTGCGTGCGCCAGTATCGCGCTTGAATTCAAGTTCAGCAATGATGTAGTCCACCAGCGCCTGAGTCAGCGCGTTCTCCGCCTGCACCTGCGCATCCCGTGCTTCCAGGAGGTCGCGGGTGATGGCGCGGCCGGCTTGCAGCATCAAGCCCGTACTGTCAACACGTTTCTGGGCCAACGACACACTCAGTTTCTGAATCCGGTAACTCTCCCGGGCCTGCAGGAGGGTCCGGTAACTGCTCCTGACCGCCAACTTAATGTTGTCTTTCTTCAGCGATAGAGTCCGCTTCTGTCTTTCCACATTGATGAGGGCCTGCCTGTAGGCATTGCGCTCAGACTGTCTATCCAGGGGGAAGCCCAGCGTCACCCCAGCCGAGTAGGTACCTTCATCGAACTGCAACTTACTCAGGTCGTGATGGGGCCGCGAGGCCACACTCATACTGAGGTCCAGGTCCAGGTCCCATCTTAGATTGTCCCTGGCAACGTCCAGCTTGCGGCCGACATCTTCGAGTTGAGCAATCGAAACCTTCATATCCTGTCGGTTGGCCAGCGCCGAACGAACTGCCTCTTCGAGGTCAATGTCGCTGGGTTTCAACTCTACGCCTGAAAGCTTGTCGAGCTCCCCGGGGTCCAGTGCCAGGTTGGTGTCGGTGGACAACCCCAGTGTAATCTTAAACTTGTCCAGCGCCAGCTCGTAAGCCTCCTTGGCCAGCACCCAGCGGTCACGGCCCTGCAGCTCCCGCTGCTTTGCCTGGTCCACCTCGATTTTTCGCAGCCTCCCTGCCTCCGCCAAGAGCTCCTGTCTGGCGCGATCCTCCTTCAGGTTCTGATAGTTCCGCCATTCATTCTCGACCACCTGTCTTTGCTGAAGCACCCGGTAGTACTCGTCGGCAATGCTGACAAAGAAGGTCTTGCGGAAGCGCACGAAAGCCCGCACCGCATAGACCATATTTCGCTCCGCCTGCACCAGTGATTCCTGCGCCACCCGCCTGCCCGCACCCCGAAGCAGTGGCTGTCGGAAGTTCAGGTTCACCGAGGACAGGTAACTATCGTCCACATCGCCCTCGAAGTCCTCCACCAGTTCAGTGGCAAGCTCCGCACTGATCTCGCCGCCCTGGGCCAGCTTCTTGGCCACACCAAAGACCAGTTCCGAGGTGTTGAAACGGTCCTCCTTCCCTGCGCGCACCACCTGAGTGGAGAGGCTGCCATCCAAGATGGCACCCCAACGGTATCTTTCCAGGCTGGCAGCCAGCGCACTCAAGTATAGGTCCTCCCTTTCGCTCTGGTAGTCACGATTGTGCTTGCTGGCGACTTTCAGCGCTTCAGCCAGGCTCAGGACTTCTGCTCCCGGGGGCGCGCTTTCGACACCTGATGTTTCCTCTTCACCCCGCGCCCTGGGTTCGGGCGCTGGCAACACCGGGAAGCTCACAGCAGGCTCCGGCTCCAGTCGAAACCCGGTCGCTTCGCCCAGCACCTCGGTTTCCTTTTCCGCGATGATGCCATAGCTCTCCTCATCCGCGCTCTCACGATAATGCGCGGCCGAACAGCCTGCCAGAATCGCCAGTACCAGGATGATGATAATCTTCCCGTTCACGAATCACCCTCACCATCACACAGCCCCACCTTCGCGCAACTCCTTAGGAAGGCCCATCCTGCAAAGCACCAACATGCTGACAACAGGACTTTACCAACTCTTGCTCCGACAGTCAATGATGCGCTGAAGAGTTCGACATTGTCCCCACCGCCCAGCGCGTACATGCGAAGCTCTGCGACTATTCTTCGTCAACCGGTATCTCGCCAGGGGTGTTCAGCTAATAGTAGCTTGGAGGCCGGTTTCTTGAGCCATCTTGACCAACCTGTCCAGATGCGCGGTGTCTTGAGGCTGGCCCTCAATGTCGTACGTCAGGCCCAGCCATTCGTACTTAGCCGCGGTGGCGGGATTGTAGGGCAGCAGCACGACCCGGCCAAAGCCCACTTCACGCACGAACTTGAAGATGCCCCGGAGGTTCTCTGCTGGGTCTGTGATGTTCGGAATAAGGGGAACGCGGATTTCAACCTTGCTGGCGTCGAGACGTCTCGCATTTTCCAATATCTGCTTATTGGATATGCCTGTCCAGTGACGGTGTTGGTCATCGTCGATGAGTTTCAAATCGTAAAGCACCAGGTCGCTTTGTTCGACGAGCTTTTCCAGCAACTGCCAACTGCAGGCGCCAGCGGTTTCGATGGCGGTGTGGATGTGTTGTGAGCGGCATCCTCTCAAGACTGCCTCCGCAAAATCCACCTGAGCTGTCACCTCGCCTCCGGTCAGCGTCACACCTCCCCCCGAATGGTCGAAGAAAGACTTGAGGCGCACCGCCCTGGCCACCAGGGCTGTTGCGGAGACCAGGTACCCCTTAATCTGTAAGGCTTGCGCCGGACAATGCGCAACACATCGGCCGCAGAGTGTGCACGCCTCCCGAGAGAGCATGTGCCCGGCATCATTCACTTCGTGCACGCCGTTGGGACAAACAACCTGGCAAGTGCCGCACATGATGCAGCGGTCGCTGAGGTAGATGAGTTCGGGATGCGGGTCTATGGATTCTGGGCTATGACACCAGCGACAGGTCAGTGGGCAGCCCTTCAGATAGATGGCCATGCGGATACCCGGCCCATCGTGGATGGCAAAGGTGTCGATGTCGAATACCAGCCCCTCGACATCCTCGGTGGAAGCCTGGCGGCTCACGAGCGAGCCCCCTGGCGACGGATATGATGTTCCTGCTGCTCACGGCTGAGCATGGTGAAATAAGCGCACCAGCCGCCCATGCGCACCCGCAGCGACTTGTACTTGTCAGGTTCCCGCTGGGCAGCCCGCAACTCCTCTGTGTCGGCAACAGTCAAAGTCATCATAGCGCCACCTGCATCGATGAACCCGCGCAGGAGAGCGGCCATCCGCGCGGTACCTTCTTCACCCTCGACCAAACGACGCGCCAGGCGCAGATCGAGAGGTCCCCCCGCAGGCAGGTGACTTTGATGCATCCCGGAATAAGAAAGAATGGCACCGGGAATGCCCTCCATATCGCGTCCCAGCGCAGGTGAAAAGTTGGACGATACGGGTTCGCCTGACAGTCGTCCATCCGCGGATGCGCCGAGGCCCTCCCCGATACCAATGTACCACGAGAACGTCCCCACGCCACAGGGAAACTTGACCCGGGAGCGCTGCGCCTTTGCATGACGGGTAACGGTATCGATAAATGCCTCGATGACCTCGCGGCCCACAGCATCGGCATATTCGTCATCGTTACCATACTTCGGCGCCCTCAGCAGCTTCGCCCGCAGAGGGCCGTATCCTTCGAAGTTGGCGTCCAACGCCTCGCAGAGGTCGGCCATGCTTGCTTGTCTATCTTCAAAGATTACCTTTTTGATAGCGGTCAGAGAATCGATGGCATAAGCGGCACCCTCAGCCAGCATAGCGAAGGTGCGAAACTTTGCCCCACCTACGGTCATGTCGCGGCGTGAGGCAAGGGCTCCGTCAATGAGAGCGCTGAGCAGGGGGACGGGCGCAATGCTGGAGCGGCTGTCAATGGTCTCCACAACCCGACGAACGACCCGACCCACCATGACATCCAACTGTGAAAGGAAAGCCTGCCAGACCTGGTGGTAGGTCAAGAAGTGACGGGGGTCACCTGTGTCCGGACCCTGTTCTGTTCTGTCCAAGCGCGCTCTCCCCCGGTTAAGGGCCCACTCCAAACACAACATCAAGCTGAGCCGCTGAAAGCGGAAATCCGTCCTGCCCGGTATGATGACCTCCCAACAGCCATCGTTCGTATAGTCGTAAGCGTCGGCGCGGGGTATGCCCAAATCCATCAATGCAGGGGCAATAGTTTCATCGTTGAAGATGGCGGGCATCCCACCACCCTCTTTCAAGATTTCGCACGTATAACAGACAAGCTCCTGCGGCGACCTGCGATGCAGGCGCACGGTGAGAAGGGGGTTGGTCATCTGATTACGCCGGTAGCTTTCCAGGAGCAAGAAGGTGAGCGGATTGGTGCCGTCGCTACCGTCGGCCCTTAAGCCGCTCACTACGATGTTCTGCAGCCAGTGGTTGGTGGCATCCAGTCGGTCGCGGCTTCTGCCGAGCTGTGAGGAGGTGTAGTGTCGCGTCCGTCGTGAGAGGTCAATGGATTCAACTTCGCGCGCCTCGGGGGTCTGCTCGTCGGTGGTCTTGGCACGTTCGTTGAACTTGAGACAGAAGCAGTCCACAAGTTCTGAAGCCTCGTCAAGGTCGATGACTCCCGCCTCCAGGTCGGCTTTGAGGTACGGCCAAACGTATTGGTCCAGACGGCCCATAGCGTTCCCGTTCATGGTGGAGTGAAAGACCATGTGCAGGAGCCAGACCGACTGCAGGGCCTGCCAAAACGTCTTGGCTGGCCCGGCAGGCACCTGCCGTAAGTTTGTCGCCATCTCGTCAAGCTCGCTGGCGCGGCTGTCATCAGCTTCCTTGTCCATCTCCAACTCGCAACGCTTCTGAAGCCTACCTGCATAGTCTATGACTGCTTGGCAGGCAATGACAACCGAATCCAGGAATGCGCGCTCATCCGCATTTTTGGCTTCGGCCCGTTGCATTTCGACTTCTGCCAATATGCCCCGCAGCCCGGTGCCAAGCAGGCGCGGGTAGTCAGGGACGATGTGGCCGAAGACGGAATGGATGCTCAAGCCCTGACGAGAAGCTGCTCGGCGCTCTGCTCCGGTGGTGTAATCGGGGAAACCCCGCTCCGCATGTACCCTCGGTTCCTCAAGGGTCATGGAGCCAGCAAGGAGCTGCCCGGTCCATAGGTCGGTAGGCATATGCTTAAGCTTCAATGCAATGGCCTGCGCCTTGCGCACCGCAAGCGGCTCTGGTCTAAAGCAGTTGCTGATGCGGGCAGGGCAGTTCCACGGAATCGGGGGTGCTTCCATTGCCTGACGCACGCGCCGACGAAGGTCAAGGACGCGGGGTGTATCGGTTCGTTCCTGAATCTGAGTCACAATCGTCATGGCAGTGTCTCCGCAGCAAGCTCAAGCACCCCTCCATGTTACCTCGGCGCAGTAACTTTTTCAAGCCAGCCGCCCGGATACAAGAGGAAAAGCGAGCCCCGGCTCGTAAACGACCGGCCTCAACGTCACGTGACAGCGCCAGTAACTTGCTGTATCCAATACCAGCACTTCGTCCTCGTCACTGCTCGCGCCGTCCGCTACTGGAGACGCGACACAAGCGAAGGCGAACACGGACCCAAGCACAAACATCCAGGTCAGTCGTTTCATGTCACCTACTACCATCTTTGGCTCCAACTGACTGCACATGCCTCTACCCGTTTACGCCTCTTTGCAAAGGAAAATTCCGAATAGGGAATTCTCGCTTCCTCCAATATACATGAAAACGGGCATTGCGCAAACACCCTGCTGTTCGGTTTTGCCTGATAAGGATTTCCTATGCTCGACGTGCGAAGAGTTTCCGCGCTGCTCTTTCGCGTTGATACCGGCTGTGCGGTAAAGACGGCCCTTCCAACCCTCCCCGGGTGGAGCTTCGCGGTGTTCACCGGAACCGACCTCAGCCGCGCATCAGGACTCCTGGACGTATCCACAACCACGGCGGCTGATTGTGGTTGTCTCATCACAGGGTTTCCGCCGTTCGAACTCGTGCCAATCCTTTCATCTTCTGGCATCTCTATAAGAGTCAGACAACCCTAATGCTCCGGATTCAGCTCGGCCTCCTCCAGAATCGCTCGTTCTGTAGCAACTCTTACTATTTGGGCAAGTGCAGGAATAAGGGGGTAATGGGCTCTCGCCTCATAGCCAGGATGAATAGTGTCACGAAACTTCAGTATCACGTCGTGCATCTTTCTGAAGAGGGGACTGAGCTTCGTTCCTGTTTTCTCTCCCGATATCTGCACGCACTCCATCAGACTCCCGCACAACGTTACCGTTGCGACTTTACATCCCGACGGTATGCAGAGAATCTCTCGATATCGCGCCTTGGCGACGTTAAGGAGCTTTTTGTGTTTGATTAAATGGGCAAGCGCCTTATTAACGCTGGCACAATTAGGACACCAATTCATGTTGTTGTACGCAACATAAAAACGACGTATAGCTTCCTGAAGTACCCGTCTTTCCTGTTCCCCTGGTTGTGTTACCTGGTTCCTGCGCTTCTTCTTTTGACGACGCTGTCGAGACGATAAGGCATCTATAACTCTCTCGAGAATGCACAGCACACGGTAGGCACCGCCCTGTAGCAAAGGTGGTAAGCGGCGCTCCTTAAGGTCTTTATCCTCTTGAGCAGTTCTTGCACAGTCCTGACAATACGCTTCCTCAAGGGTTCTGAAAGCACAGTCCAGGTCACTCTTGCTCAGCAGAACACCTTGTTGAAACAAGGTATGAGCTTCGTGGTATTGTTGATTCCTGTCACATTCGATGCGCTTGATTTGCCCTCTCAACCAAGCCCAATAGTTCATCTCAGCGTTATCCTGCGCTTCTTCGTCGCATCCACACCTTTGCCTTACATGACAGCTTATCTCATCCGCCATGTCGCACCAGTCTCTGTAACCGGGCAATAGCGCCTTCTCATCCTGTTCCAAGTACTCAACCAGCACTTTCTTGGCCTTTTCAGTGTGCCCTTCGCGAAGAAGAACCTTAATCTTCTTCCACGCTTGGTCTGCTTTCGTTGTCATGGGATTCCTCCTCGATGCCTCGGTGGCAACTAGCGGCCTGAAGTGATCGCTTCCTGGCGCAGGGCTTCCCCTCGCCGGAGGACCTTCTGGGTGTCGGCAGGCTTGATGGGGGAAAGGGTGCAGGTGTAGGTGTGTTTGTCGGTAATCTTGAAAGGCAGTAGCAAATCGAAAAAGATATCGAGGGGGAAGCGCGCATAGAGGGGGGGCTTGAGGCGCACCAGTTCGCGCTTCGTCTGGTAGCCATCCTTTTCCAGCTTGATTTCCCTGTTGCCATAGAAGTCAAATGTGAAGCTGGCAGGGGTGATGCCTTTGTCCTCGTCGTCGAAGTGCACAGTGGCGCCTTCAGGGTCGCTCTTGACCACCATCTTACTGACCACGCATCCGGAAGCCACCAAACACAGGATGAGCGCGCTAAGGATTTGAACCACCTGGGCAAAGCGCTTTCTCTGATTGTGACTGATGAGTGCTATCAAAAGGGGATAATCTCCACTTCAAGGGTATCCAGATCGAGGAGGGCAACCGTCCCTTTTCCGCTCAGCCACCCACCACATTCCCCCGGATTCACGAAGAGGGGAGCACCCTTGCGCATCTCAGGTTCGTGCGTGTGCGCTGCCACAATCACGTCCGCCTGCCGGGTCAGTTCCAGGTCAATCTCCTTTTCATCGTGGACGGCCAAAATCCTTCGGTCCTGGAACTCAAAAAGGTGAGGCGGCGGGACAATCGTAGCCAGCACCTTGTTGATGCCAGCCCGTTCCCCATCGTTATTACCAAAGACCCCCACAATCTCACCCTTAAACTTCACCCACTCCTTGACCGCGAAGGGCGCGATATAATCCCCCAGGTGCAGAATATGCTTGATGCGCCGCTCCTGGAAAAGCTGAATCGCCTTTCGAATCATGGGCAGATTATCGTGAGAGTCCGCAGCCAATCCAATCTTCATGCGCGTACCCTTTGTATCGCCCTGTCCCAAAGCCCACGTCAACCCATCTCGGCGCGGGCCAACTTGACCACCTCCACAAACTTCCGCGCATTGTCACTGATGACCTCCCAGTTACCCTCAGCGACGGCTTTCTTGTCCACCAGGGCGCTTCCTGCAGCCAGCGCAGCTGCGCCTGCCTTGATGAACTCGCCCGCGGTTTTGAGGTTGACGCCTCCAGTCGGCACCATGGGTATGTGGGGCAGTGGGCCCTTGAGTGCTTTGATGTAGGCGGGTCCGCCCACGTTGCCTGCCGGGAAGATTTTGACCAGGTCCGCACCGGCTGACCAGGCTCTAATAACTTCCGTAGGGCTGAGCGCACCGGGGACCACGATTTTGCTATGGCGAAGGCACATTGCCACCATCTCCAGGTCCAGACCGGGACCAACTACGAACTCGGCTCCTGCCAGGATGGCAGCGCGCGCGGTCTCAGCATCCAGCACCGTTCCCGCGCCCAGAAGCACCTCGTCACCATACTTGTCCGCCACGCCTTCCATCACATGAATAGCGCCGGGGACAGTCATGGTAATCTCGATGCAGTTGACGCCACCAGCTTTGATGGCCTCGGCAATCCGCAGAGCCTCAGCGGATGAATTCGCCCTGACGACGGGCATGACGCCCACGTCCAGGATAGTTGCCAGGTTCGCTCGTTTGTCTGCCATTGACTTCCTCCATTTCACTTAAGTCTGGTTGCGTGAAGTTCAAGTGCGTTACTATCAGGGCCGCTCCTTACCAATCACCTGCTTGACTTCGGGGTTCACCAGGGACTTTGGCCACTCGCCCACAAGCACCCGGCAGACTTCCGCTGCCGCCTTGGTCTGCAGCTCCACAATCGATTCCTCAGAATACCAGGCAGCATGGTCGGTGACGACTGCATTTTCCAGCGCAAACAGGGGATTATCCTTTGCCGGCGGTTCCTGCTCATAGACATCGACACCGGCGGAGGCAATCCAGTCCTCGCGCAGCGCTTTCACCAGCGCCTTCTCATCCACAATCGGCCCCCGGGAGGTATTGATGAGCACCGCGCTGGACCTCATGCGCTTGAACTGCTCTTCCCCTATCATGTGCCTGGTCTCCTCGTTCAAGGGCACGTGGATGGAAAGAAAATCAGATTCAGCCAGCAAGCGCTCGAAATCGACCAGCTCCACACCCAGTTGGTCTGCCATCTCTTTGGAAACAAAGGGGTCGTAGGCAATCATCCGCAAGGAGAACCCTTTAGCCTTCCTTACCACCACCCGGGCAATATGACCCAATCCCAGGAGCCCCAGGGTCTTACCTGCAATCCGGTGGATGGGGTCACGGGAGCCGATGTCCCATTCCCCTTTTCGGGTGCGCCTATCATGGCTGACAACCTTGCGCGCGCAGGCCAAGAGCAGCGCCAGCGCCTGGTCGGAGACCTCCTCCCAGCAATAGTCAGGCACGTTGGCTACGCAGATGCCCTTCTTCGTGCAGGCCTCCACATCGACGTTATCCACACCCACGCCATAGCGTGCGATGACCTTGCATCTTTGCATGTTGTCCACCACGCGGGGCGTGATGTGAACGGCCCGGTTGAGGACGCCGTCCGCATCTCGAGTGGCCTTGATGACCTCGTCTTCAGTCTTGCAATCGAAGGTGAGGAGCTCTCCGCCAATGGCTTCCACCTGCTCACGCTCGTATCTGTAAGTCAGGTAGCCTAAATCCGTGACAACCACTTTGAATCTTGCCAATTGCACCTCCCTGAGGACCGTTTACAAATCAATCACGTCGTTGTGGGAAACAGAAGGTAGCAAATGCGCCTCGGCCAGTCAACTGATTTTGCCCGTCTCGGAAGGCACACTCGCCAGTGGGCCCTTAGCTGAAGTGCGACAGGCGCAATAGAAGTGTGATGCGCGAGCAGTCGAATGACCAGGTGCCTTCATCAAAGTCCAGCATCATGCTCAATCTAGGTGCGCGGCGGATTATGCGGACATGCCGATGGCTTACCTTCTCGTGAAGAAAGGCGCCCTACCGCGACGGATGACGCGGACGACGACGCTCCCGGTAAAGTAGGTGCCATCAACCGGCTCGCCCGACACTGTCATCTGCACGTCGCCCGGCTCAAGGTGCCCCTGCACCTCCTGCCTGTCGAACTTCACCATCAGGTCTGGTATGCCGTCATCCGACGGCCCCTGCTTCGAAGGTTCAGGGTGTGTGGACGGATGTCGATTGGGGCCTGCAGGCCTACAACGGTGAGGCGGACATTATCAATATAGCCTTCGCCTACTCGACCTGGCGCATAGTTGTCCCCAACCGAGCTGGTGTATATCCTGTCCAGACCACCGAATGGGCCCACATCTGTCACCGCATGGGTTGGGAAAACGTATCCGTCCGAAAGTCGCGTGACCGTCCAGGAGACCTCCTCTGTATTCGGAGGGACAAGCCCTTGCCCTACCACGGTCAGACAATTCAGCGGCGCAATTCCCAGTGGCCTACGGCTACTTCATGTACTTACCGTTCGCTATTTTGCCGAATAATTCCTTGTAGTCAGTTTAGGCAGCAGGTAAGCTTCAAGTCGTGAATAGACAGGCAGCCCATCAGCACCTATCTCGACCGGCACCTCGCCCTGCATCAGGGGAATGACGTAGTCTTTCATGGCCTCGGTAATATGGTTGCCCGCTTCGTTGATGAACTCGCGAGGCAGTATCTTTTCGCCATTGGCCACGTCCAGGAGTTCCGCTAACCCGGTGGTGCACTCATACGGAGAAGAGCTTTCCCGCACCAGCGTGACCATCTTGCTACTGGTGCCTGCCACCGCCTGCCTGACTGCCTCTGCCCCTGCCAGATAGGCCTCATCTCTATCGGTCAGGGAGGCAAAGTGCATGGCATTGCGCTGGGCGGTGCTGAGCTTGATATAGCGGCATTTGACGCCTACTTCGGTTTCGACAATAGACTTGAGGGTTTCGGCAATGCCTCCCAACTGTTTGTGACCGAAGGCATCAACCCCAAAGCCCCCTGCTTGCTCAGTGATGTACTTGCCGCTCGCATCCACTAAACCTTCACCGGCAACGATGAAGCAGCGACCAATCTGAGCAATGACATCTTTCACGTCCTGGACGAAGCGTTCGATTGAGAAAGGAACTTCAGGCAGATAGATGAGGTGCGGCGCATCCTCGGGGCTCCGGTGCGCTACGCCGGTGGAGGCAGCAATCCAACCCGCATTGCGGCCCATGGTCTCCATGACGGTGGCGGTGTCCGAGGTGTAGAGCGCTTCGGTATCGCGGCCGGCCTCCATCGCAGTGGTCGCCACGAACTTGGCCACCGAGCCGTAGCCGGGGCAATGGTCGGTGCAGGCCAGGTCGTTATCAATGGTCTTGGGGATGCCCATCACCCGCAGCTCGTAACCTTCCTCAGCAGCAAGTTTATTCACCTTGTCGGCAGTGTCCATGGAGTCGTTGCCGCCGGCATAGAAGAAGTAGCGGATATTGTGAGCGCGGAAGACCTCCAGGATGCGCTCGTAGTCGGCGCGGCTTTCCTCCAGGGATTTGAGTTTATAGCGACAGGAGCCGAGCGCAGCAGCGGGCGTCCATTTCAAACCTTCGATAGTTTCGGGTTTCTCCTTGCCTATGTCTAAAAGCTCCTCGTGGAGTATTCCGAGAATGCCGTTCCTGGCGCCGTAAATGCGCTCGATGCAGTCGTGCTTCTCTGCCTCTTGAATGATGCCACAGGCCGAGGCATTGATGACCGCGGTGGGGCCGCCTGATTGCGCCACCACCCCATTCCCCTTCAACTCACCCATTTCTCCACCTCCGTGTGCACTTGCCTGGTCGAGCGACGCACACCGTCACCGCCGTCAACAAAACAAGAAGCCCCTGCGCACACAGGAGCTTCCCGCTTCTCTAGGAGCCCACACACCTTTGCGGTGATGGTTGCTCGTTCAGTTCGCTTGCTTACCTTACTGCGACAGCCTTACGGTGCCCTGGGCACCATGAGGATTTCGACGCGACGGTTGCGCTGCCGACCGGAGGCAGTATCGTTGCTATCAACGGACTGACTGTAGCCGAAGCCCGCCAAATACATCCTCTCGCGCCCCACACCTTCCTTATCCAGCAC
>SDBU01002259.1_pt1 | contig 25964 bp, 23 predicted proteins | sample 2277071 | NCBI WGS metagenome assembly SDBU01 (sample SAMN10397929, study PRJNA504765) | marine sediment metagenome | isolation source: marine sediment core GS08_GC12, 126 cmbsf | place: Arctic Ocean: Gakkel Ridge, Loki's castle | collected 2008
CAAGCAGGGAAATGAGGCAATAGGTAGCCGTATCAAAGCTAGGGTAGTCAAAAACAAGGTTGCCCCTCCATTTAGAAGTGCTGAGTTTGACATCATGTTCGACCACGGGATAAGTCAGGAGGGCAATCTTATTGACCTGGGTGTAGAGTTGGGGGTAGTGAAAAAGGCTGGTACCTTTTTCTCTTGTGGTGACATTCGCCTGGGGCAAGGCAGGGAGAGTGCCAAACAATACCTGAGCAAGAATCCTGAGCTTGCCCAAGAGATTGAGCAGCAGGTTAGAGCCTCAGTCGTCACCACCCATCTCCCTTTGGTCAGTGATTAGAAACAATTTAGGTTAATAGGTAATAAGTATGGGTGAAGCTGAGGTATAGACCTCAGCTTTATTTGTTTGAAAGGGTGGAGCAAGTTAATGAGCAAGATTACTGCCCTCCGTGTCGGTAGAGGGCGGAGGAAACGGGTAAATGTATTCCTTGATGGCAAGTTTGTTTTTAGCCTGGAAGCTGAGGTGGCAGTAAGAGAAGGGTTGCAGGTTGGGCAGGAGCTATCCACCGAACAGATTGAAGCACTGGCTAGGTCTGACCACTTTCATCGTTGCCTTAATGCTGCTGCCCGCTACCTTAGCTACCGACCCCGGAGTGAGTTTGAGCTAAAAGAGCGACTTTACCAGCGTGGTTTTAATGGTAATAGTGTAGAGGCAGTGCTCACCAAATTAAAGGAGCAGGGGTTGGTGGATGATATGGCTTTTGCTCAATTCTGGAGGGATAACCGGGAATCGTTTAGCCCGCGCAGCCAGTGGTTAACTAAGTTAGAGCTAAGGCAAAAGGGGGTAGCCAGCGACATTATAGACCAAGTGGTTGATGCCATTGATAATGAGGAGAGTGCCTATCGGGCAGCCCAGAGTAGAGCTCGTAATTTATCCCTGTCCGACTATCAGCTCTTTCAGCGCCGACTAGGGGAATATCTCAAGCGGCGCGGCTTTGGTTACCGAGTGATAAATCATACTGTAGAGCGGTTGTGGCAGGAGCAAGGGGGGAACGCCTAGATAGCACCTCTCACTGACATTAAACCGGTAAAGTGAGCAGTATTAGCTATCTATAGTCTACCCCCACGAGTAGAAAGTTACAAAAGAAAGTGAGGTGAAAAATGGGAATACAATTTATTACCGCCGTAATCTCTATTTTTGTCATAGGCGTGATATCCGGGGGTATGGCCATCTTCTTTTTCCGGAGAATGGCAATTAACCGCCAGCTTCGTGCTGCCCAGAGGAAAGCGGTTAGAGCAGTGGCTGAAGCTAGACTTGAGGCTAAGGATATGCTCAGTGAGGCCAAAGAGGGGGCAGAGAAAGTCAAGTCAGTAGCTGAGGCGGAGCATCGTGAACGGCGCTCTGAACTACAGCGTCAAGAGAGCCGTCTGTCTGCCAAGGCTGAGACCTTGGAGCGCAAGTTAGAGGGAGTGGAGCATCGTGAACACAATCTGGCTAACAAGGAAAGGGAGATAGAGTCCATTCGCACTCACCTTGGAGAGGTTAGGGATAAGCAGATAAAGCAGCTAGAGCTGATTTCGGGCATGTCCAGTACCGAGGCAAAGCAAGCACTACTTGAGAATATGGAGATTGAGATACAAGGGGAGGCCTCTCGGCGCCTTCGGGAGTGGGAAGCTACGTTAAAAGAGGAAGCCGATAAGAAGTCCCAGGAGATTTTGTCCCAGGCTATTCAGCGTTGTGCCTCTGAGGTTGTATCTGAGACCACAGTGGTTAATGTTCCTCTCCCCAGTGATGAGATGAAGGGGAGGCTTATTGGGCGTGAGGGGCGTAATATTAGAGCTCTGGAGCAGGCTACTGGTGTTGACCTAATTATTGACGATACCCCTGAGGCAGTGACCCTGTCTAGCTTTGACCCGGTGCGGCGAGAAGTAGCTCGCCTAGCTTTAACCAAGCTTATCCTTGATGGTCGTATCCATCCAGCTCGTATTGAAGAGGTGGTAACTAAGACCAAGGAGGAGGTAGAGGCTACTATTTATAGTGCTGGAGAGCAGGCGGCATATCAGGTGGGAGTGCACGGATTGCGCCCTGAGTTAATTAGGATACTTGGTCGTCTAAAGTATCGCACCAGCTATGGACAGAATGTCCTAGGGCACAGTATTGAGGCCGCACATCTAGCTGGTATGATTGCTTCAGAGTTGGGAGCTAATGTTGCCATAGCTAAGAAAACTGGGCTGCTTCATGATATTGGTAAAGCGGTAGACCGCGAGGTGGAGGGTACCCACGCTGCTATCGGAGCTGACCTGGTTAAGCAATGGGATAAATCTCCCGAGGTAGTTCAGGGTATTGCTGAGCACCACGGTGAGACTAATACGACCAGTATTTGGGGTTTTATCATCTCAGCGGCTGATGCTATCAGTAGCGCCAGACCCGGGGCAAGGCGTGAGTCGTTGGAGAGCTACCTGAAACGACTAAAGGCGCTGGAAGAAATAGCCGACGGCTTCAAGGGAGTAGAAAAGTCCTTTGCTATTCAAGCCGGCCGTGAAATCCGTATTTTGGTCAAGCCAGAGGAGATTGATGATTTGGGAGCAATGAGACTTGCCCGAGACATCGTTAAGAAGATAGAGGAAGGTCTGCAGTATCCAGGTCAAATAAAGGTTACCGTACTCAGGGAAACAAGGGCTATAGACTATGCTAAGTAGGAAAAGCTAGTGTTGATATTAGTTATTGGTGATATAATTGGCAGACCCGGTAGGCAGGCAACGCAAGAGCTTTTGCCCGACTTACGACAGCAATACGGGTTGGACTTGGTTATTGCCAATGCTGAGAATGTTGCCGGCGGTTTGGGGCTAACTTCAACTACAGCTAAGGGCCTACTCAATGCTGACGTTGATGTGCTGACCTCAGGTAATCATATATGGGCTCAGAAGGAGATTATTCCCTACCTTGATGGTGAAATGCCTATTCTGCGTCCATTAAATTATCCCCCGGGTGTGCCTGGTAGAGGCTATCTAATCAGTAGTCAGGTTATGGTAGTTAATTTGATAGGCAGAACCTTTATGAGCAATTTTGATTGTCCATTTAGAGCTATGGACCAACTGCTGGCTGAGGTTAAGCACAAGCCACCAGTTATTATTGTTGATTTTCATGCCGAGGCAACATCAGAGAAGGTGGCAATGGGGCGATACCTGGACGGTCGGGTCAGTGCTGTACTCGGCACTCATACCCATGTCGGAACCATTGATGCTCAGGTGCTGCCTCAAGGTACCGCTTATGTTACCGATATTGGCATGACCGGGCCTATTAATTCAATTATAGGCGATGACATCGAGGCAGTGCTTCAGCGCTTTCTGACCATAATCCACCGTCGTTTACCTGTAGGCAAGGGCAAAATAATATTTAATGCCGTCCTAGTTAATGTAGATGAGAACAGTGGTAAGGCACTAAGCATTGACCGAATCTCTCGGGAGGTAGAGGAGTAGTGGCTAAGGTTGACCTCCATATACATTCTACCGCATCTGATGGTCGACTTACTCCGGCAGATGTCATCCGTAAATCAGCGGAGATTGGATTAACCATTATTGCTCTTGCCGACCATGACACTGTGGATGGTATTGTTCCTGCCCTGATAGCTGCCAAAACCTTCCCCTGGCTAAAAGTCATACCCTGCGTTGAAATTAGCACCGATGTCCCCAGTGGTGAAGTTCATGTTCTGGGCTACTTTATAGATTATACTGACCATAAGCTGGAGGCTACTCTGGAGAGGATGCGTAATTCCCGGCGGGAACGAGCTCAGGGGATAATTGCTAAACTGAAGAATTTGGGTATGCCCATTGACTGGGAGCGAGTCCAGGAGATAGCCGGCAATGGTTCTATAGGGCGCCCTCACATTGCTCAAGCTATGTTAGACAAGGGTTATATAGCTTCCTTTAAAGAGGCATTCACTAAGTATATTAGTCGGGGCGGACCTGCCTATGTTGAGCGGGGAAAGATGACCCCACAAGAGGCAGTAGACCTAATATTGCAGGCTAACGGGTTGCCGGTATTAGCACACCCATTTACTACCAGCGACCCAGAAGTGATGGTTATTGAGCTGAAGGCAGCCGGTCTGGTAGGTATTGAAGCCTATTATGATGGCTATACTGTTGAAGAAATCAATAAGCTGGTTAGCCTAGCCGATAGGAATAATCTTATTGCCACCGGTGGCAGTGACTACCATGGTCTGGATATTAACACTGAAACTATGATTGGTGGGGTCGATGTGCCAATAGAGTCGGCGGAGCAACTTATAGCCCTGGCAGAGCAGCGAGCGCTAAAGTTAGCCAGCCCATAGTTTAGGAGGGCTCGTGGGTACCGAGTTTATATTTATAGTATTAATATTAAGTGCTTACCTTCTGGGTTCGGTGCCAGTTGCCTATCTGCTGGTTAAGTGGTCCCGTGGCATAGACCTCAGGCGATACGGCAGTGGCAATGTGGGAGCGTCAAATGTAATAGCAGCTGCTTCTAAGCGGCTGGCTATACCGGTAATCGTCTTTGATTTAGGTAAGGGGGCGGTGATGGTCTGGGTGGCTCAGTTGGTAGGCCTGGGTGTAGCCCAGCAAGTAACAGTAGGTTTGGCGGCCATTATTGGACATAGCTGGCCAGTTTTCCTCCGTTTTAGTGGAGGTAGGGGGGCTTTAACCCTCGCCGGCGTGGCTCTCATTTTGGCACCAGAGCTGACGCTGATGCTGATGGTTGTTGTTTTTCTTTTTGCTCTATTCCGACAGATGGCTTTAGGGGCGGTTTTGTCAATAGCATCTTTGTCCATATTTAGTTGGTTCCTCGACCAACCGTTCGGCATTGAAGAGCGACTACCAGTTACCTTAGGTTTCTTGGCTATATTTTTGTTAACCGTAATTAGGCGATTAACAGCATCACGAACCTCAGTTACGGCTTCAGTATCCCCAGGGGAGCTATTGGTTAATCGCCTGCTTTTTGACCGTGACATAAGGGATAGAGAAGCCTGGATACATCGGCTACCCCCTGAGGCAGATTTAAGTAAACAGCAAAAAAAGCAGGAGAAAGGCTGACTTATTATACTATGAGATGTGCCACTCATCCTGATGTTGAAACTAACCTGAGGTGTAGCAAGTGCGGTAAGCCAATATGCCATAAGTGCCTGGTGCCGACCCCGGTGGGAGCCAGGTGTGCTGATTGTGCCAAACTCTATAGACTACCTACCTTTCGTGTTTCTACCAAACACTACCTGAGAGCTATAGGAACCGGATTGGGTATGGCTATCGTTTGTGGTATTGTCTGGGGAATGGTGATAGGTTTGGTGCCTTTCTTTTACCTTAATTTACTATTGGCTCCCGGCGTTGGCTATGCTATTGGGGAGGTAATTAGCCTTTCGGTTAACCGTAAGCGCAGCATAGGGTTAGCCATTGTGGCTGGCATTGCTATGACAATAAGCTTTCTAGTTACTATCCTTTTCTTCCCACAAGGGCTTTCTTTTGTTCTGTCTAATATACTATACTTGATCCTTGGCCTAGCAGCTTTAGCTCTGGGTATTTTTGTAGCCGTCACCCGTCTGCGCTGAATGAGACCCCAGATAGGAGATTTAAAGTATGGTTCCGACTCGAGAAATATTCTGGAACATTCCGTATGGTGAAATACTTTATCTCATAGGCGCTATTGTAATCAGCATTTTTATTTATGCTATATACCGCCGTTATAAATTTTGGCGGTTAGGTAGACCGGCTAATAGATTTAACCACTTGGGGAAGAGGTTATGGGCATTTATCGTTACTACCATAGTTGACGGTTTACTACACCGTAAGTTTTTTGGTGTAGCCTCAAGTCTGGACTATAGGTGGCTTTCCCTCAAGGATTTTCTACCTGCTGTAGCTCTCGGTCGGGTATATAAGCGCCCTTCCTTCAAGGATTTTGCACCTAGGGAATTTTATCCTAAAGAATTTTACCCTGGGATAGCCCATTATCTTATCTTTGGTGGATGCGGCATACTGCTGCTGGGCGCATTTTTGGATTTCATTAGTCATTACTTCTTCCACTTTATGCATGGCGGTTTCTATCTGGGCTATTCAGTAGTGGTTGATGCCTTTGGCATACTGGTTCTAATTGGGGTAATCTTGGTTATCATTAGGCGCTATGTTCAAAAACCAGATAGACTGGATAATACTACCGAGGATTTGGTTGCCCTTATCTTAATCTGTTTAGTCGTAGTCACTGGTTTTATTGTCGAGGGATTTCGTATTGCCGCCACTGAGTTGAAGACTACCCCGGCTTGGGCGCTGTGGTCTCCAGGAGGCTTTATCCTGGCTCAGGCTTTCAGCGGTTTAAGTCAAGGTGCCCTATTAACCTGGCACCGGATTATGTGGTGGTCGCACATGGTTATCAGCTTTGGCGCTATAGCTTATGTTTCCCTATACTGGAACAAGCTGTGGCATATAATTGTTTCTCCACTGAACGTGTTCCTCAGGTCATTGGAGTCTAAGGGGGCATTAATACCCATAGATTTGGAGACAGCGGAGACTTTTGGTGTAGGCAAGATTGAGGATTTTACCTGGAAGCAGTTGATGGATGTGGATGCCTGTACTCGCTGTGGTCGTTGCCAGGATGTCTGCCCTGCCTACATTAGTGGTAAGCCCTTGTCACCCAAGAAGATGACTCAGGATATTAAAGCCCATTGGTTGGAAAAAGCTAACAGTAAAAAGGGGAACCCCGGAGGTAGTGGTCGGGCTCTTATCGGCGATGTAGTAACCGAGGACGAGCTATGGGCTTGCACCACCTGCCGTGCCTGCCAGGAAGTATGCCCTGTCTATGTGGAGCACATTGATAAAGCTATTGACCTGAGGCGAAACCTGGTACTGGAGCAAGCTGTTATTCCTGAAACGGCTCAAGGGGCATTAAGGAGTATTGAGGATAGGGGACACCCGTGGCGAGGAACCCAATTAGTCAGAACCGATTGGGCACAAGGGCTTGATATAAAGACTTTAGCTGAGGATAGTGATATAGACATCCTGTATTGGGTAGGTTGTACCGAGGCACTGGAAGACAGAAGTATGAAAATAGCTCAGGCTATGGGTAAGCTGTTAAAGTTAGCCGGGGTTAAGTTTGGCATCCTGGGCACTGAAGAGAGCTGCTGTGGCGAACCAGCCCGTCGCCTGGGTAACGAGTACCTCTTCCAGATGCAGGCTCAGAAAAATATTGAGTTGCTGAAAAGTTATAATGTGAACAAGATAGTTACCGCCTGCCCGCATTGCTATAATACGATAAAGAATGAATACCCTCAGTTTGGGGGAAAGTTTGAGGTTATCAACCACACCGAGTTTATTACTAACTTGCTGGAAGAAGGTAAGCTAAGAATTATTAAAAGCAGCAGCGGAGTAATAACCTACCATGACTCCTGCTATCTGGGAAGACACAACAACATCTACGAGCCACCAAGGCAGATTTTGAATAATATGTCTGATGTCACAGTTGTTGAGATGGAGCGGAACCGGGAGAGAAGCTTCTGTTGTGGTGGTGGCGGTGGTCGTATGTGGCTGGAAGAGAAGATTGGCAAAAGAATTGGTGAGATGCGCATTGAACAGGTAATTGAGGCTAAAGCTCAGATTGTAGCTACTGCCTGTCCCTTCTGCCTCCAGATGTTTGATGACGCAATAAAGGCAAAAGCTGTTGAAGAATCACTTAAAGTTATGGATATTGCTGAGCTGGTAGCCGAGTCAGCAGTATATCGTCCTTATTCTATTTAGGAATAGCGGTAGCTAGTCTTCAGGGAAACCAACGCCGGTCAGTCCAATTTTAGCCGCCTTCTTAATGCTCTCAACGGGAAACCTAGCCTCCTCATCTATTTGGGAGGCAATTAGCTCAACTTCCGCCTCGGCAAAATCCCGTACCATCGTCTTAAGCATTTTCTGGTCTTCGGTCAGTGAAAAGTCCATCCTTACCTCTTAATAGGTTTCTACTTGCCGGTGGTTAACGCTGTTTAATAGACAGATTAACAATTTCTGAGGCAGCAGTCTGAGGATTGGTCTTTCTCTGGACTAAGTCGTCTACCAGCTTTTCTAAATAACCTTCTTTACCAATCCTCTGGTAAATATAATCCTTAAAGGAACTTTCTATAGTGTCAATCAGCTCTAGTTTGGCTTTTTCTCTGCGGCGCTTTTGAAGCTCTCCACTGGAAATGAGGAATTCTTTATGTTTGAGGATTTCCCCGGCTAATTCTTCAGTGCCTTTACTGTAGATTGCCTCAGTTAAGATTATACTTGGCTTCCACTTACCAGGAAGGTGAGCCCTCATCTCAAGCATGACTTCTAGCCCGGTTTTTAAATTGCTGGCGCCCTCTCTGTCTGCCTTATTTATGACAAAGATGTCAGCCGCTTCCATGATGCCGGCTTTCATCATCTGAATTTCATCCCCCGTCCCTGGGGTCAAAATAACAGTAGCTGTGTCAGTAACTCTGGCAATATCTATTTCTCCTTGCCCTGAGCCTACCGATTCTACAAAGATGATGTCCTTGCCCATAGCATCCATAATATGAATCATATTTACTGTAGCCTTTGATAACCCCCCTTTCCAGCCTCTGCTGGCTAAGCTTCTAATAAATACGTCCTTATCTGTGCCATAGCTCTGCATCCTTATCCTATCCCCTAATATTGCCCCGCCGGTAAAAGGACTTGTAGGGTCAATAGCAATAACGCCAACTGTCATATTTTTCTTTCTGAAGGTACTTATTAGACTGTCAAGCAGTGTGCTTTTGCCTGCACCCGGAGCACCGGTTACTCCAACAATGTAGGCTTGCCCAGTGTGGAGATAGATACTCTTCAATTCCTCAACTGCATCTGGTAGTTCGTCCTCTATGCCTCGCATAAGTCTAGCTGCAGCTAGAACATCACCTTCTAATATTTCACTTACTAGTTTCATCCTCACCTCTGGTTAAGGGGTGCGCCTGATTTGCCGAGTAAATATTCTAGCCTGACTATCAATAAAACTCAACCACTGACTTTTTCTCTTACCCGCTTTATTATCCTTGACATTGTTTCCCCAGCTTTAGCCCTAATGAGGACGGTAGCTTGCTGGTCCATAGGGGTGGAGCTGAGGTTGATAATAACCAGTTTAGCCCCCGAATCAACAGCATAAATAGGCATATAGGCAGCAGGATAAACAATCAGGGTTGAGCCAATTACGATAAATAGGTCACTGTTAGACGAGCGGGAGGTCGCCTCTTTCAGCACTTTCTCTGGTAGTGACTCACCAAAGAAAACAGCATCTGGCTTCAAGATACCGTGGCAAGCCTCACAATCTGGGACTGCCTCGCCCTCATCCAGCCTGACTTTAATCCGCTCAAAGGGATAACGCTTACCACAGCTTAAGCATACCGCCCACTGCATATTGCCGTGGAGTTCAAGTACCTTTTCACTAGGTACTCCTGCCTTTTGGTGGAGGCTGTCCACATTTTGGGTAATGACGCAATCAAGCTTGCCCAATCTATCCAGCTCGGCAATAGCATAGTGGGTGGGGTTTGGTTTAGCCTCGGTGGTCAAACCTCCTTCCTGAAGCATCTGCCATTGCTTTCTCCTGGACTCAGGGTCAGTAACAAACTTCTGATAGGTAAAGTCATCCGGGTCGAACCTATCCCAGATTCCGCCAGGACTGCGAAAATCAGGAATCCCTGATTCGGTGCTAACCCCGGCACCGGTGAAGATTACTATCCTTTTAGCCTTAATAAGCAGGTCGGCTACTCTGTTAGTAAGGATGTCCAGGTTCTGTCGTCTCTTTGAATTAGCCTCTTTTATTAACCTCACTCCTTTAGCTCGGCTAATATGCTTTCATCCATAGAGAAGCTTTGCTTGTCAGTGGGGAAGCTGCCAGCTTTTACCTCATTATAATATTCGGTAATAGCGCTTGACATAATATCAACGAGCCTGGCATATTGCTTGGCATGCTTGGGGACAAAGTCGGCAAACGAGCCTAGAATGTCGTTGATAACCTGAACCTGACCATCGCAGCCTATGCCTGCCCCGATGCCAATGGTGGGAATACCTACTTTTTGACTAATTAAGGTTGCCAGTGGAGCCGGGACGGTCTCCAAGACAATAGCAAAGGCTCCGGCCTCTTCTAGAGCCTGGGCATCTTTAACAAGTCTGGTGGCTGCCTCTGGGGTTTTGCCCTGCACCTTAAAGCCGCCAAACTGATGAATTGACTGGGGGGTAAGTCCAATATGACCCATAACCGGAATACCACACTCCACAACCCGTCTTACCTTTTCAGCTACAGTTACGCCACCTTCAAGCTTAACTGCCTGGGCACCAGCCTCTTGAATAAAACGGGTGGCATTCTTGAGAGCATCGTCAACACTGATGTGGTAGGTCATAAATGGCATATCACCAATTATCATCGCCTGTTTTGTGCCTCTAACCACAGCTTTGGTATGGTGTAGCATTTCCTCCATAGTTACTGGTATAGTTGATTCATAACCCAGAACAACCATACCCAGGCTATCTCCAACCAGAATCAGTGGAATTCCTACCTCATCAATTATCTTAGCTGTGGAGTAGTCATAGGCGGTGAGCATAGTAATTTTCTCACCCTTTTGCTTCATTTCTTTTATTTGATTTATAGTTACACGCATTTATTTCCCTCCTTAAAAGTATACAGCATGCTTCTCCCCTAATTGATTTCTGTTTAGTCAGGTTGTTTTAGTATAGCCTCTAACTCCTCAGCTTTATGTTGATTTATCCTCCCCTTGGCTAGAGCAATTGGGATAGTCTGGAGACCAAGCTCACGATAGGCGGAGAGCAGGGCAGGAGCTACTTTTTGTAAAGCGTTGATGTGCTTCTTAACAGTCCCGGTATCACCACGAGCAATCGGCCCGGTGAGGCACTGGGGTATACCGACAGTGTCAATATTATTAATTGTCCCCCGTAGCAGCGGGAGCAATGCCTGAGTAGCTTGATTCGGTGGGATGGCGAAGGTTTGCCACAGGTCAGTAGCTAGCTTGACCAGGGTTACCATATAATTGCAGGCAATAACCGCCGAGGCGTGATAGATTACCTTATCACTTGCCTTTAGCTCTACCCAGTGACCATCAAGGGCAATAGCCATCTCCTTAAGCGCATTTAGTAGAGGTTCCTCAGCCTCTAGGGCGAAGGTTGAGCCTGGCATGTTGTCTATGGCTTGTCTTACGCCGGCAAAGGTCTGCAAGGGATGAAAGACGCCAACCTGGGCACCTGATTTCCTAGCTGGTTCCAGGATGTCGGTTGAATCAGCACCACTACAGTGAACTACATTTTGTCCGGAGTACCACTGTATTTCGGAGGCTACAGAAGCGATAGCATCATCGGGGGTAGTAATAAAGATAAGCTCAGCGGTGTCAGCCACGCCCTGGTTATTATCAAATACCCGGCAGTCACTAACCACTTTTGCCAGACTTCTGGCTGAGGACTGACTTCGACTGGATACAGCCACTACAGGGTAGCCCCTATTGCTCAATCTAACCGATAGGGCAGTGCCTACAGTTCCCGCCCCAATGAATCCTAACTTGAGCATTTTAACCTTCATCCGAGCCAAATTCATAATAAAAACACCCTCTCCGATACAGCCAGAGAGGGCATTCAAGATACCGCTTCAATTGTTGCCGTCTCGGTCGCATCCGATCCAAGCGACTAATCTGTTAGTAACTATTTTACAAAGCTTACTGCCCTATGGGTCAGTGGCTAGTAACTTACTCTCAATATCAATTGTATAGGGCTGATGCCAGTTTGTCAATAGTTCTTGGTAAACCAGATAAACAGGCTAGTGCCTATAAGCCCCATACCGGCGGCAAAGTAGAACACTAAGTTAATACTAACAAAATCTGTTATCACCCCACCTAAAAGTGGCCCTATAGCCATGCCTATGCTCATTGCCAGGGTAATTACGGCGATAGTTGAGCCCATGCCAAACTTTCTGCCCTCATCTACAATCAGGGCTGAAGCTGCTGGCATGGAAATTGCACCACCAAGACCGCCAAGGACACACACCCCTAATAGCTGCCAGAAGCTATACATCAGGGGAATCAGAGCCAGGAAGGCGAGGTTGATAAGGCTGCCGAGGATTACCAGGGCTCTCCTATTGAATCTGTCGGCAATATTACCACTATATACCTGAAGTAGTGCCATCAGCAGGATATTAACTGCCAGCAGTACCCCTATTAGCGTTGGGCTCAAGCCAATATATATAGCGGCGAAAATAGGCAGAAAGCAAGAAAAAGCTCCCCTGCCAAAGGAGAATGATAATCGGAAGCTGAAAAGACCCTTTACCATACCGCTGGTGCTCATCTCTTTGAAGGATGGATGAGGGCTCGTTGCTTTTTTCTTGCGACTAGTCTCAGATAGGAAAAGAGCAGCTACTAAGAAAGCCACTAGATTAAGACCACCCATAGTGGAGAAGGCAACAGTCATCCCAAAGTGGTCGGTTAGTACCCCACCCATTAAAGGACCAAAGCCAAAGCCGGTGAAAAAGGCAGCTTGGAAGTAGCCCATCCACTTTCCCTCTTCACCCTCTGGCGAAATATCACCAATATAAGCCTGGGCAATAGGAATAATCATACCAGCAGCCGCCCCTTGAATTAAGCGGACTAAGGTTAGCTGTGAGACATTATCTGCCCATATAAAGCCCAGTGAAACAATGGCGTAGATAAGAAGACCGGTACAGATAAACAGCTTCCTGCCGTTGCGGTCAGAGAGCCTGCCTATGATAGGCATAAGTATAGCTCGGGAAATAGAAAATCCAGCAAAGATTATACCTAGCCAGATTCCAGTGGCTCCCATATTCTCGGCATAAAGGGGCAAGAGTGGTGCTATTATCCCAACCCCTAGCATGGAGGAGAAGACGGAAAGAGCCAGAATGGGGAAAATCTGCTTAATCATGTGGGTGTCTAAGGCATTATACAGCCTTAATGCTGAACTGGCAACCTAAGGAGATTGTTTGTTAACCTAACCCCTCTCTTGCCTATCTCTTGCCTACACTCTCCCTCCCTTAATAAGGGAAGGGGTCAGGGGGATAGGTTGCTAAACGACCTCAAGTAAGGATTGATAAGTAACCTACGGTGATTGCACTTATAGCTTGTAGCTGGTATAATAAGGTTCGTAGGCACCTTACTTAGAGTATTGTTTGTGGATAGATTTATAAACTTTCTTAAAGTATAGTGGTAGCAGGGGCGGTTAGCACCTCTCGTCCCCAAACCGGGTGGGAGGTTTTTATTTAATAGATTGAGAGGATTTCAGCGTTGGTTTTAGACAAAGAGCAGCAGGAAGCTGAGGATGAAAAGCTGGAGATAATGCGACATTCTGCGGCTCATGCTATGGCTGAGGCAGTTCAATATATCTTCCCTGATGCCAAGTTTGGCATTGGACCGGCTATTAAAGATGGCTTTTATTATGACTTCGATTTACCCAGCCCACTGACTCCTGATGATTTGCCAATTATTGAGACTAGGATGGGCGAAATAATTGCTTCAAATGTGCCTTTTATCAGGGAAGAAGTGACTAAGGAAGAAGCTCGACGGTTATTCGCTGCTCAGCCCTACAAGCTTGAGTTAATTGATGAAATTCCTGACGAGAAGGTTAGCCTGTATCGGCAAGGTTCATTTGCTGATTTGTGCCGAGGACCTCATATAAGTTCTACCGGGGAAATAAAGGCTTTCAAGCTGGTCAGCATTGCCGGCGCCTACTGGCGAGGTGATGAACACCGCCCTATGTTGCAGCGAATATATGGCATTGCTTTTAACACAGAAGAGGCTTTGGCAGAGCATCTAAGAAAACTTGATGAAGCAGCCAGGCGTGACCACAGGAAATTAGGTAGGGAGCTTGACCTATTTAGTATCCACGAGGAAGCTGGCCCAGGGCTGGTTCATTGGCACCCCAAGGGGGCTGTAATACGCCGTGTTATTGAGGACTTCTGGAAGGATGAGCATGTTAAGCGCGGTTATGATATCGTATACACCCCTCATATTGCTAAACTGGATTTGTGGAAAACCAGTGGTCATTGGGAATTCTATCGTGATTACCTGTATAGCCCAGTAGAGGTGGAGGGGCAGGCGTATATTATTAAGCCAATGAATTGTCTAGGTCATATCTTGATTTACAAAACAAGGCAACACAGTTACCGTGAGCTACCTCTGCGCTATGCTGAGCTGGGCACCGTTTATCGTTATGAGCGTTCTGGAGTGCTACATGGTCTGTCCAGGGTTAGGGGTTTTACCCAGGATGATGCCCATATATTTTGTCGCTTTGACCAGTTAGAAGATGAGGTAGTGGGGGTATTAGATTTGGCTTGCTTTATGGTGGATACCTTTGGCTTTACCAATTACCAGGTGTTACTTTCTACTCGACCTGAGAAGTATGCTGGCACTATTCAGGCTTGGGAGGAGGCTACAGAGACGCTAAGGCAGGCACTGAATCGGCTAAAGCTTGCCTACGAGATAGACCCGGGAGAGGGCGTATTTTATGGACCTAAGATAGATATTAAGTTTGGGGATGTTATAGGGCGGGCATGGCAGGGTCCCACAATTCAGATTGATTTTAACCTTCCCCAACGCTTTAATGTTGCTTATATCGGTGAGGATAGCCGGGAGCATCTGGTAGCAATGGTACACCGCACTGTGCTCGGCAGTATGGAACGCTTCCTTGCCTCACTCATTGAGCACTATGGGGGTGCCTTCCCAGTATGGTTAGCACCAGTTCAGGTGACGGTGATTCCAGTAGCTGACCGCCATCTGGACTACGCTCATAAGCTGGAAGCTGAACTTAGAAGCGAGGGGGTACGGGCAAAAGTTGATACTCGCTCAGAAACGGTAAACCTCAAAATTCGGCAGGCGCAACTTGACAAGATACCATACATGCTGGTGGTTGGCGATAAAGAGGTAGCTGCTTCCACCGTTTCCGTCCGCTTGCGTAGTGGCGAACAACTGGCTTCCCAATCCTTTAGCAGCTTTAAAGAAACTCTCAGGGCAGCCATAGCCAATAAAGTGAAAGACTTAGGGTTATAACTTGATTGATATAAGGGGCTATGCTATAGTTTCTGTTCGTAAGATACCTATGCTTGGAGGAGGTAAATAGGGACATAATTAAGCAGCTGCGTGTTAATGAAAGGATAAAAACTAAAGAGGTTCGCCTGGTGGGGGAGAAGGGGGAACAACTGGGGATTATGCCCTTATACCAAGCACTGGAGACAGCGAGGAGGCATAGTCTTGACTTGGTTGAGGTGGCAGCTACCACAGTACCTCCAGTATGCCGCCTTCTTGACTATGGAAAATTTAAGTATGAGCAAGCTAAGAAGGATCGTGAGGTAAGGAAAAGCCAGAAGGTTCCACTCCTAAGAGAGGTTCGGCTACGACCTAAGATTGGCAACCATGATTTTGAGGCTAAGGCTAGGTCAGCTAGGAAATTACTGAATGGGGGGGACAAGGTTAAGGTAACAATATTGTTTAGAGGGCGTGAGATTACACACCCTGAGATTGGCTTGAAGTTACTACAAAGGATGACAGAATCGCTAAAGGAGGTAGCTTCGCTTGACAGGCAACCCTCACTGGAGGGGAAAAGGATGAGCATAATCCTGTCGACAGCAGTTACCCAGAAAGCCACAAAAGAGAGAGAGCAGAATGCCAAAAATTAAAACTCATAAAGGAGCCCAGAGCCGCTTCCATATTACCGGTAGGGGCAAAATTATGCGGACTAAGGGTGGCAAGAGTCATTTGCGTCTCAGAAAAACAAAACGGGCTAAGCGCCTTTTCGATGAGACAATCCCAGTAAGCGCCAGTGATAAGGTTCGGATAAAAAGGCTTTTACCCTATGGGATGAAGTAAATAGGAGGGATATTTTGCCACGAGTAAAGAGGGGAGTAACCGCACATAAGCGACATAAGAAGGTACTAGCTCTGACCAAGGGACATAAGGCAACCAGACATTCCCTTTATCGCCGGGCTCATGAGTCTATGCTTAAGTCACTGAGCTATGCCTATAGCCACCGCCGTGAGCGAAAGGGCGATATGAGGCGACTATGGATTTTGCGGGTTAATGCGGCTAGTCGAGCCCGGGGGCTTACCTATGGTCAGTTTATAAGTGGCTTAAAAAAGTCCGGGGTTGAAATCAACCGCAAGATGCTAGCCGATATGGCAGTCAGGGAACCTGAGTCCTTTGCCAATCTGGTAACCATAGCTAAAGGCAAAATTCAAGACTGAAATATAAGATTATTTATTACCTCACCCCTTAATCCCGCTCTCCTTAAAAGGAGAGGGGGAAGGTTTTTAGGAAAGGGGCTTCGCCCCTCTTACACACCCGAATAAGATATCTCCTTGACCCCTTTGCCGTTAATAGCCTATAATTTCAAAACACCAATGATAAAGCAGCTTGAAGAATTAAGACAAAATGCCCTACAAGAGTTAGGTAGCATTGACAACATTAAGGAGTTGGAAGCCTGGCGGGTTCGTTTCTTGGGTAAAAAGAGTGAGTTAACCAGGGTTCTGCGTATCTTGGCCACCTTATCTCCAGACGACAGGAAAACTGTTGGCGCTTGTGCTAATGAAGTTAAGTCCTGTTTAGAGGATAGTTTGAAGCAAAAAGGTAAGGCTCTTCAGGAGGCACAGCTGGGAGTATCTGCCCAAAAAGAAGCTGTTGATATTACCCTGCCTGGTCGTTCTCTCTCAGTAGGTCGTTTGCATCCTATTACTCAAACCCTCTATGAAATATGCGACATATTTATGTCTATGGGTTTTCAGGTAGTAGAAGGACCGGAAGTAGAGTGGGATTACTATAATTTTGAGGCATTAAACATTCCTAAAGAACACCCGGCTCGTGATACCATGTCAACATCTTGGGTTGATTTTGCGACAGCAAGTGGTGAAAGACCTATGCTACTACGCACCCACACTACTTCAGTAAGTGCTAGGATTATTGAGACTATGCAGCCCCCAATAAGAGTAATTGAGCCAGGCAAGGTTTATCGCTATGAGGCAAGCGATGCTACTCATGTGCCTATGTTTCATCAAATCGACGGTCTGGTTGTAGATGAGGGTATTACTATGACCGACCTGAAGGGGACACTTTATGAATTTGCTCGCCGTTTCTTTGGTGAGGAGAGAAAGGTGCGCTTCCGCTGTGACTACTTTCCCTTTGTCGAGCCCGGTGTTGAGATGGCTATAGAATGTTCAGTTTGTAATGGTAAAGGTTGCCGCCTCTGTGGTAATACTGGTTGGATTGAAATATTGGGGGCAGGGATGACCCATCCGCAAGTTCTTCGGCGTGGAGGCCTTGACCCAGAGGTTTATACCAGTTTTGCCTTTGGTATGGGTATAGAGCGCCTGCCTATGCTCCGCTATGGGATTGACGATGTCAGGCTATTCTACGGTAACGACCTTAGATTCTTGAGGCAGTTTGAGTAATGAAGGTTTCACTTAAATGGCTTGGGGAATATATAGCTCTTACTCTACCCCCGGCTGATTTAGCCAGCAGGCTGACGATGGCTGGCACCGAGGTCAAGGGGGTGCAAGTTATCGGTGGTAACTGGGAAAATATCGTTATCGGTCAGATAATCGCCGTTAACCCTCACCCTAATGCTGACCGCCTCAGTTTGGTTACCATAGATTTAGGCACTGAACAGGAAACCGTTGTCTGCGGAGCACCGAACCTCAGGCTTAGTGATAAGGTAGCCTTTGCCTATGTCAGTGCTCAACTTATAGATGGGCATAGTGGGCAAGTATTCTGCTTGAAACCAGCCAAAATTCGTGGCGTCGTATCCAAAGGCATGGCTTGTTCCGAAAAAGAGCTGGGCATCTCTGATAGCCATGAAGGAATCATGGTTTTGCCAGATGAAGCACCAGTAGGCACTCTGCTGGCTGATTATCTGGGTGATGTTATTTTTGACTTAGATGTAACCCCTAATCGCCCTGATTGCCTGTCTGTAGTTGGAATAGCAAGGGAGATTGCTGCCCTGACCGGGCAAGGTTTGCATCTTTCCGAGGTTAGCTATGAGGAAACAGCGTCTCCTATAGACCAGCAAATATCAGTAGAAATTGTTGCTCCCGACCTATGCCCCAGGTATTGTGCCAGTCTAATCACCGGGATAAAGGTAGCTGAGTCCCCAAGTTGGATGCAAGAGCGACTTTTGGCTTATGGCATGCGCCCGATAAATAATATTGTGGATGTTACCAATTATGTTATGCTGGAATATGGACAGCCCCTGCATGCCTTTGACTATCACCGAATTAGAGGCAAGAGAATCATTGTGCGCCGGGCTACCGACGATGAAACTATAATTACTCTGGATGGGGTAGAGCGGGTCCTCTCTAAGGATATGCTGGTGATTGCTGACAGGGAGGGGGCGGTGGCTATCGCTGGGGTTATGGGCGGTGCTAATAGTGAGGTGACTCAGCAGACTACCTCGGTACTGCTGGAGGCAGCTAATTTTAACCCAGCCAGCATCCATCATACCGGTAACACCTTGAGTTTGCCCAGTGAAGCCTGTATGAGATTTGAGAGAGGCATTCGCCCTGAGTTGACCCTGCCCGCTCTTAAACGGGCTACTCAACTGATTATGCAGCTAGCTGGTGGCGAAGCCGCCAAGGGCTTGGCCGATGTTTATCCCGGCAAGCTAGACCAAAAGCCTATCTTGCTATCAACAGGCAAGATAAATAGCCTCTTGGGTGTTGAGTTTAGTCTTGACCAGATGGTGGCAGCGCTAACTTCCTTGGGCTTCGATTGCAAACCAGCCGTTTCAGCTTCAGAGGTTTGGGTTACTGCTCCTTACTGGCGAAGTGATATACATCTGGTGGTTGACCTTATAGAAGAAGTAGCCCGTATTATTGGCTATGATAAGATTCCGGTTACCATGCTTAGCCAGTCACTACCCAGACAAAACCCTGAACCCATCATTAGCCTTAAGCAGAAAATAAGGCACAGCCTTACCGGCTATGGCTTCCAGGAAGTGATTACATATTCATTAACTGGCTTGGAAATGCTAAACAGGCTACTCCCCAAAGCTTATCCCCTTAAACCTATGCCCCTTCGTGTGGCTAATCCTATGACCGCCGACCAGGAGTATCTTCGCCCTAACCTGCGAGCTAACCTTTTGGCTACCCTTGCTGCAAACAGGAGGCACGAAGCCAGTGGCATCAGGCTTTTTGAGCTGGGCAAGGTATATCTAACACGACCAAAGGACTTACCCGATGAGCCTGAGGTGCTGTGTGGTGTACTAAGTGGTTCAAGGCTTGAAAAGTCGTGGCGGGTTGAGGATGATTTACTTGATTTCTTTGATGCCAAGGGGGTGGTGGAAGGCTTACTCAGCCAGTTGGGTGTGGAAGCCAGTTTTGAGGAGTGCTCAGACAAAAGCCTAGACTCAAATAGGCAGGCAGCTATAGTTATCGCCGGTAATAGACTGGGCGTTGTCGGTGAATTGCACCCTAAAGTATCGCAAGCCTTTGAAATTTCTGGGGCTGTCTATCTTTTTGAAATCAACCTGACAGCACTGCTACCCTTTGTCATTGGTCACAAAATGTTCCAGCCAATTCCCCGGTTTCCTGCCGTAGTCAGGGATATGGCTCTGGTAGTTGGCACCGAAATAACCCATCAGCAAATCCTGGATATTATTAAGAGCTTCCCGTTGGTGAATCAGGTTACTATATTTGATGTCTATGCTGGGGAGCAAGTCCCACCGGGCAAGAAATCCCTCGCCTACAGGGTTGTCTTTCAATCACCAACCCATACCCTAACCGATGAAGAGGTTAATCGGGTTCAGCAGCAAATCCTGGGCAAGCTATCAAGCACGCTTGGTGCCACCCTACGTGCCTGATTTCAGTTTGAGGTCTTCTCTCAAAAGTTGAGCGAGGTTACTCTTTCGCTGGCAAATTAGGTATAATGGTAGTAGGAGCAAATAACTTTAGGGAAAGTGAGAATGAGGAAAGAAGAAATAAAGAAAGCGGTAAGAGAGGGCTATGCCAAAATTGCCAGGCAGAGTAGTTCCTGCTGCATTCCGACGAGTTCGTGCTGTGAAAGTACTGACTTAGCCCAGAATATTAGTAAGAGCATAGGCTATACTGAGGTAGAGCTTAAAGCAGTTCCTGAAGGGGCAAATTTAGGCCTTGGTTGTGGGAATCCGGTGGCTCTTGCCTCGTTAAGAGAAGGTGAGACTGTTCTTGACCTTGGTTCGGGCGCAGGATTCGACTGTTTTCTTGCCGCTAACCAAATTGGGAAGAATGGAAGAGTTATCGGTGTGGATATGACACCAGAGATGATTGAAAAGGCAAGAGAAAATGCCAGGAAAGGTAACTACGGAAATGTAGAATTCAGGCTCGGAGAGATTGAAAATCTACCCGCGGCTGATAATTCGGTTAATGTAGTCATCTCAAACTGTGTTATTAATCTGGCGGCTGATAAAAAAAGGGTCTTCACCGAAGCGTTCAGGGTATTAAAACCCGGTGGCAGGCTGATGATTTCAGATATGGTTTTGTTGAAGGAACTTTCCGATTTCATAAAGAACTCTGTTGAGGCATATACTCACTGTATTTCTGGGGCGATAATGAAGGAAGAATACATTGAGATGATAAAAGCAACCGGATTTCGGGAGGTCGGGATAATTGATGAGGCATCTTTCCCAATAGAGTGTATGGCTAATGACCCAACGGCAAAGGCAATAATGGAGAATCTAGAAATATCACTGGAAGAAGTAAAAGAGGCTGCCAGTTCAGTTATAAGCATAAAGGCTTACGGCATCAAACCGAATTAGACAACCTAGGTGGCAGCTCTTATAAGCTCGTCAAGCCTTTCAGCTATCCCCTCCAGTGGCAAGAGTTGAGATTCCTTTTCTGAACGCCTTTTTATCTCCACGCTATTTGTCTCCAGAGTTCGGGGACTGATGGTAACCCGAATGGGTATCCCCAGTAGGTCAGCATCATTGAACTTTACCCCGGGGGATTCTTTACGGTCATCAAAAAGCACCTCCAAACCCTCCGCCTTAAGCTCAGCATAGAGATTTTCAGCCATAGTTGCCACTTGAGGATTCTCCAGATATAAGGAGCAAAGGTAGATGTGATACGGGGCAATAGGTAATGGCCAGATAATGCCTTTATCATCATGGTTCTGCTCTATAGCTGCTGCCAGCAACCTGCCCAGACCAATGCCATAAGACCCCATGACAATAGGGTGGGAGATGCCATTGGCGTCAATAAACAGGGCACCTAATTTCTCACTTATAAAGGTGCCAAGTTTGAAGATATGCCCGACCTCAATCCCATGGGTGGATGATAACTTGCTGCCGCACTTAGGGCATCCTTCTCCAGCACGAGCCTTGGCTATATCTATCACCAGGTCAACTCTGAAATCCCTGGGGTAGTTAACATTCCTGAAGTGAGTATCGGGTTTATTGGCGCCGGCAATAAAGTTTGTCCCTGAGGTTATGGAGTTATCAGCAATAACCTTGATGCCGCTAATACCTAGCGGAGACGCTGAGCCGACGACTATACCGGCTCCTATTACCTCGGTTTCGGTAGCTAGGCGAAGCTCAAAACATTGTAGAAAGTTCTTTAGTTTCACCTCGTTTACCTCAAGGTCACCTCTAATAACCACAAAGACTAGTTTGCTGTCAGCGACATAGAACACAGCTTTAAGGGTCTTACTTTGAGGCACCTTCAGGAAACTTGATACTTCTTCAATAGTAGCCATGCCAGGAGTATCCACCTCTTCTAATGATAACGGCTCCTCGCCTTCTATTTTACTTATAATGCTCTGAGCCTTATCGGCATTAGCTGCGTATTGGCAATGGTTGCAATACATAATCTCATCTTCACCAGTCTCAGTGATTACCATAAATTCGTGGGACTCCTTACCACCAATGGCGCCACTATCGGCTTCAACACAGATGGCAGGCAGACCACAGCGAGCGTATATATTCCGATATGCCTGTAGCATTTTATTATAGCTTTGGTCTAGTCCCTCTTCATCGGTATCAAAGCTATACAGGTCTTTCATAGTGAACTCACGAACTCGTAATAGCCCGGCTCTAGGACGAGGCTCGTCACGGAACTTGGTCTGGATGTGATATACCAGGAGCGGCAGGTCACGGTAGCTCTGCACATTGTAGCTAACCATTTTAGCGATAACCTCTTCATGGGTTGGCCCCAGGGCTAACTTGCGCTCCCTGCGGTCGGTGAGGGTAAACAGCCCTTTGCCAAAGGCTAGGTCTCGCCCTGTCTCCTGCCATAGCTCTAGAGGCTGGAGAGCCGGCATCATTAGCTCCTGCCCGCCAGCTTTATCCATCTCGTCACGGATTATATTCTCAATTTTTTTAAGCGCCCTCCAGGCTAGAGGCAAATAGGAATAGACACCAGCCGCTACCTGATGTATCATCCCTGCCTTCAGCAATAGCTGATGGCTAATGGTGTCTGCCTCGGCTGGTACCTCTCTTTGTGTCTTACCAAACAGCTTTGATATACGCATTTTTCACCCCGTCTATTATTTACCTACCTTACCCCCATGATAAACGCTCTCCCTTTTTAAGCCTTAGTATAGTTTAACCACTTAGTCCCCGCATCTCAGCAGCTATGTTTTCTAAGTCTTGTAGCTGGTCGTTAATTAGCTCATTTAGCTGGCTATATTTACCTTCTCTTTCCTTTATTGTGGCTAATTGAGCCTCAATCTCATCTTCATGCATCTGCGAGTCTGATGAAACTCGACGACTCGTATATCTTCTATTAAACTCGTCAACTAATTCTTGATAATAACCATACCCCATTTCATACTCTTTGTAACTTTCCTCAGCTTTATTTGTTAACTGCTCAATTATCTGAACCCGAATATCGTATTCTTGCTTGAGTTCCATAAACCGTTTATACTCTCGTGGATTATCAAATGCCCATCCCTGATAATATAAAGGATTATCCTTTCTCTGAACAGCATACCCTCCAGTCGTTTCCAATGCTAGATAATGCCCGGGAGATACTTCAGCTAGAACCCATGTATGGTCAGACTCAGTTATGTCCCTTACCCTTGTTTCCACATTTCCTAGTTGAATTAGTGCATCAATTCCTTGAGCTTTAAGCATGTTCCAGACATCCAAAGTCATATCGGAACAGACATAAAAATAGTATTCGCTATAGAAATGTGTTTGGTGGTAGTGTTTGATAATGTTTATTGCTGTATCAGTAGGTGTTTCACCAACAAGCTCATTTTGCTCTTCTAATTCTTCGGTTTGACCTTGTTGTTCAGTAATCTGCGCCTGTGGGGCTCTGAGTTCAGCATCAACCCTATCATATTCCACTTGCGGGGCTCTAAATTGAGTGATAACCCTGTCGTGTTCTTCTTGAGAGACTCCACAACCGGTAAAAAGACACGCAAGTAATACCGCTATTATGGCAAGTATTGATACTATTTTGCCCTTCATGGTAACCTCCTTCATATATTCCAGCTAGCTACTAGCTAACCATCTTCTCTATTTCCCTCATTAAAGCTACCACGAAATCCTTTTCCTTAACCACCCCAATCTTCTTGCCTTTTTTGAAGAGGACGGCTTTGCCTTTGCCGCAGGCGATGCCTATATCGGCATCCTTGGCTTCACCGGGTCCATTGACCACACAGCCCATCACGGCTACTTTTATCGGTTTGTCAATCTTTAGTAACTCTTCTTCCACTGCTTCGGCTAATTTTACAATATCAACCTCAGCCCGACCACAGGAGGGGCAACTGACCAATATCGGACCGTGCTGGCGCAGGTTCAGGCTCTTCAGAATTTCATAGCCGGCAATTACCTCTTCCCTGGGGTGAGCGGTTAGTGAAACCCGAATAGTATCACCAATGCCAAGGTAGAGGAGGGTGCTGATGCCCACCGTGCTGCGGATAATACCAGTTCTAGGCGTGCCGGCTTCAGTTATGCCAATGTGCAGGGGATAGGGTATCTTTTGCGCAATATCCTGATAGGCTTCAATGGTAGTCGGGACATCAAAGGCTTTGAGCGAGACCTTAATCAGGTCAAAGTCTAGGCTTTCCAGTAACCGTATCTGCTGTAGGGCAGCCTCTACCATCTGTTGGGCAATTGTCAAGTTTGGATTAGCTACCCTGGGTAAGCTACCGGCATTCACCCCGATTCGGATAGGGACACCTCTTTTCTTAGCCGCCTGGGCTATGGTGGTAACCTTTTCCGGTTGGCTGATATTGCCTGGATTTAAGCGCAGCCCATCGCAACCGGCTTCCAGTGCCATTAAAGCCAGGCGATAGTCAAAGTGAATATCGGCAATTATGGGTATGGAAATACCTCTTTTTATAGCTGATATAGCCTGAGCGGCTTCGGCATCGGGCACAGCCACTCGCACCAGTTCACAGCCACAGTCCTCAAGCTCCTTGATTTGGTTAATAGTTGACATAACATCACGAGTATCAGTTTTGGTCATAGATTGCACCACGATAGGAGCAGTGCCCCCGATAGTTACACTGCCAATTTGAATAGGTTTGCATACTCGGCGAGGATTCATGGTATCAGGCTCTCTCCACTTATAATGCGTACAATATCCTGGTAGATGATTGCCAGAGTCAATCCCATCAACATAGCAAAGCCAATAAGGTGTACCAGTCCCTCAATCTTGGGCGGTACACGCCTGCCCCGGCGTACCCACTCCAGGAGGACAAAGGCAATCCTGCCCCCATCTAGGGCGGGGAGTGGGAAAATATTACCTATACCTAGTATTAAGCTAAGTATGGCAGCAATTTCCAGTAATGGACTAATCCCAGTCTTGGCTATCTCGCCGGTAATTTGAGCGACACCCACTAATGTCATTTCATCTACCGGTACTGCCCCAATAATCATACTGATTATTCCATTCTTAAATATACCGAAGGCTTCTATACATGCAACAACTCCCAGAGGTATCGCTTTCCAGAAGGGATGGCTTTGTCTAACAATGGTCGGGTTTGACATGTTGACTAAGACACCAGTTGCTCCCTGACCCTCGGGAGGTTTCCACCTGGGTATTACTCTGACCGCTTCTGTAGTTGAATCACCGTGTTTGACGAGTATGGTAATCTCCTTGCCTATGTTGAGGCGAACATAGCGGACGAGGTCAACACTGTTGTTCACTGGTTTCTCATTTACACTGAGGAGGGTATCTCCAGGTCTAATACCAGCCATAGCAGCCGGTGAAGCAGGGGCTACCTCTTCCACTACCACCTGCCCGATTACCAGGTTATGCGGAATCATAAAGGCAATTGATAACATGAGAAGAGGCAGTATGAGATTCACCAGTGAGCCAGCGCTGAGAACCAGCAGCCTGGTGCCGATACTCTTACTGGCTAAGCTTCTTGGCACCTTGGGGTCTTCCTCCCCAGCCATTTTAACAAATCCGCCCAGGAGTACCGCATTTAGTGAATACCTTGTTTCACCCCGCCTTACCGATAATAATCGCGGTGGAAAACCAAGTCCGAACTCGTCCACCCTTACCCCGGAGGCTTTAGCCGTAAAAAAGTGCCCCAGCTCGTGGGCGATGATAAGCACTGACAGAACAGCTAAACCTATTACTATAGTTATAAAAATTGTCATGGACTATCTCCGGTGACAAGCTGCATGACTTTCTCCCTAGCCCAGGTATCTGCCGCCACAATCTCCTCCAGGGTAGGGTGGGCTACAACTTGATGTTCTTCCAGCGCCTGCTCGACAAGCCTGGCAATATCAGTGAATCTGATGCGCTGAGACAAAAACAGTTCAACGGCTACCTCATCGGCAGCACAAAGCACTGCCGGATAAGTTCCTCCCTTTCTCCCCGCCTCAATTGCCAGCTTGAGGCAGGGGAAGGCATTAAAGTCAGGTTGTTCAAAGGTCAGGCTGTGAATACGGCTCCAGTCAAGCTTGGGGAGCTGCGGGTTAGCCAGGCGTTCAGGGTAAGACAGAGCATATTGAATGGGTAAGCGCATATCGGGGTAACTTAACTGGGCTTTAATTGAGCCATCTATAAATTCTACCATAGAGTG
>SDBU01002260.1_pt1 | contig 25957 bp, 46 predicted proteins | sample 2277071 | NCBI WGS metagenome assembly SDBU01 (sample SAMN10397929, study PRJNA504765) | marine sediment metagenome | isolation source: marine sediment core GS08_GC12, 126 cmbsf | place: Arctic Ocean: Gakkel Ridge, Loki's castle | collected 2008
AAGAGTTTCGACCCGTCGTCCGACGTCGCGGTTCGATCGAAGAACAAAGACACACGAAAAGAGTTGTATCCAGGCCACGAAAATTTGCAGGACAACGAGAAGTGCTATTTCCAGTACGTTGAGCACCTGAGGTTTATCGGTGTGATATACGGCGAGCATCCGTTGGCCGGAACGCCTGTGACTCTGTCGTTCGAACGCGGCGAGTGGGGCCAAGGCAAGAACTTTATCTCCGCCGTTTCGTTGCGGCGTCGTCAGGTGCAGCGAAATATTATAGACCCGGATACGGGTGAGTCTATGGGTGTTGAAAACGTAGCAAAGCAGATGCCGCTTTGGTCGCAGGTCTGGCGTATGAAGACTGTATACCATAATCCTGACGCACTACGCAAGTGGTACGGTTTCGCGTTTGAGGCGGCAACACCCAAGTCGATCATCAAGCCGCAAGAAGCCGCCACGATGTTCGGACTGCACAAGGAATTTAAGGAACTCTTCGAAGCGTCGCGACTTTCGGTGCAAGACGATCAGCAAGAGTCGCCCGACGAAGCAGCGGTCAAAGGTTCGTCTGATTTTTAATAGCACCAACCAAAGAGAACCAGCAGAGATGCGTTCATAGTAGTGGACGTACGTTTTATCCAACAGCGACGGGCGTATGAAGTATTTCGATAAATGATGGCGGCTTTTCTGTGCGTGGGCGCTTACGCCTCAGCAGAACAAGCACCATAAATCACGACCATCGACGCCCGTCGCTTATTTATTAACGAACAACCAAACGAGGATAATGAAATGGTCACGCTGTATAAACTTATATGCTGTCGTATTTGTGGTAATGATATGCCTGAGTGCAATTATTGCCCGAATTGTGGCGCGAAAGTTTTGAACTGACACAATCGAATGAGGAGAATCATGCCATACATTAAACAAGAAGAGAGAACCGAATTGGACCCAATCATCGACAGCCTGTCAGAGAAATTTACGCACGTCGGGCAACTGAATTATATCATCACACGCATTTGCCACAATTGGATTCTGAAGTTTGGCAAACGATATGCGCACATTAATTCAGTGATGGGCGTCTTGAGTTGCGTGACGCATGAATTGTACCGCGTCGTCGCCAGTCCTTATGAGGAGTTAAAAATTATTGAGAACGGCGGGATTACTGAACTTGACACACCAGACCCCGATCGAAGACTCAAGAACAGGCTAGACAGATTTGCTAACGGCGAGCGGACTAATGACTAAATCGAGCAAACCAAATAAACTAACGAACCCACTGAAATGGCACGGTGGGAAGTCGTATCTTGCGGATTGGATAATCTCGCTGATGCCAAAACATTTGCATTACGTCGAGCCGTATGCAGGCGGGCTTGCCGTGTTGCTCGCCAAAGACCCGAACGACCCGAAGTTCGATGAAGTGACGGGCAACTCGCAGTTTAGGGGGACGTCTGAAGTCGTGAACGATTTGAATGGTTCGTTAACAAACTTCTGGCACGTACTGCAAGACAAGGATACGTTTCAGGCATTTCAAAAGGTTCTTAGCGTGATACCGTTTTCTCAGTCTGAATTCGAAGATGCTGAAGACAGAATGGAACTATTGTTTCCAGACAAGGTATTCGATGTGTTTGCAGCCGTTGCGTTCTTCATTCGGTGTCGGCAGTCGAGAGCGGGGAGTTTCAAGTCGTTCGCGACGCTGAGTCGGAACAGGACGCGACGCGGGATGAACGAACAGGCGTCGGCGTGGCTGAATGCGATCGACGGTCTACCAGCGGTGCATGACAGATTGAAACGTGTCGTTATACTCCACGATGATGCGCTGAAAGTCATTCGCCAGCAAGACGGGCCGAAGACATTGTTTTACTTGGACCCGCCCTACGTTCATTCAACACGCAATGAATCGTCAACGAAAGCGTATGAATATGAAATGTCTGACGACGAGCATTACAAGATGTTGAATACGATTCGTGGTTGCAGGGGTGACGTCATGCTCTCAGGATATGACAACGACATATACGACGTGATGCTTGTTAAGCAATGCGGCTGGACGCGGCATGACAAGTTGATTGACAATAAACTTTCCAACGATCGTGTTCCGGTGATTGAATCGGTTTGGGCAAACTTTTAATGGGATGACAAGATGAAACACTACATAGGGCGAAGTATGATTGGAATTGGCCAAAGATATTCTGCTTGTGGCCGATGGTTGTTGTTATCAAGACTGACATCACAGTGTAAAAGAGTCACTTGCAAGAGTTGTAAACGGTCTATATGGTTCAAAGTTAATGATAACGATCCCAAATAAACTTTCCAACGATCGTCTTCCGGTGATTGAATCGGTTTGGACAAACTTCTAGCAAGAAATTTGATACGAAATAAATTGGAGATCAAAATGACCCAAAAAGAAATTAAGCTGCCTGAATCAATAGAAAATCGTAGCATTGTTGTAGAACTTCCTGAGTCTGGGCGGCAATGGGATTTTGAGGAAGCATCGCTATCAAGAGATATATTGATACTGACAGGGCCACCCCGCAGCGGCAAGTCAAGAATAGCAAAATTCGTAGCATCTATTTTTGATCCGTCTGATGTTGGTTGCATCAACATCAACCGTCTTGCATCAGAATTTGTGCTGCGGGACTTAGTAGGCAAGAAATTAGTAGTCTGCGATGATTGTGATCCCACTGTTTTTGGTTCTGATAAGAAACTAGAACACATGCTATTGCAAATTACTAGCCGCACGCCTATGCGGATTTCAAGACAGTGCCAAGAAGATACAACCGAAGTAATCAACTGTAAGTTCATCTTGATTTTAACTGATACATCTAATGATAACGATCCCAAATAAACCAAACTTTCACATTGTCGAGACAGTGTCTGAGTTGCCCAACTTGCGCGGGCGGGCAGAGATTTTTTGTGACGTTGAAACGAAGAGGGTCTTTCAGCACAAAGACATCGGCGGGATGTATCCCTGGAAAAATGATAAAATCTGCGGCATTGCAATCTCGGCAGACGACGAGCGTGACGTGTGGTATGTCCCAGTGCGACACACGATCCCAGGGACGGCGAGCGAAGACAACGAATGGTGTGGCGTGCATATTACAGAAAATCTGCCCGTTGAAAACGTCATGCGATGGGCGATGGAGATACTTACGTCGTGCGACGAGTGGATAAATCACAATGTAAAGTTCGACGCAATGTTTTTTGCAGTGGGCGACGGCGTGATGTTCGACTGTCGGCTTATTGACACGTTGACACTGAGTAAGCTGTATTACAGCGATAGGTTCGGGTACGATTTGAAAACGTTGTGTAGGGACTGGCTTGACTATGACACAGAAAGCCAAGACCGCTGCCAGGCGTATAGAGACAGCATCAAAACGAAATCCTACGCGGATACACCAATCGTCATGCTGGGCGAGTATGCGTGCGACGACGTGCAGATGAACCGCGAGTTGTATCGGTTCTTACAAAAGCATTTGAAAGAACGTGACCTGGCGTCGGGTGACGCACATCGCGGGCTGGAGCCGCAACTAATAGAAACTGAGAAACTTCTGACGCCCGTGCTGTTCGACATGGAGTACGACGGGATTTGCGTTGATGAAGATGCGTGCGTAGTTGAGAGTGTGAAGTCGTTACGCAAAATGATTCTTGCGTCAGAGAAAATTGAATCGGCGACCGGCTCAGAGTTTACGAATTCGAATACGTGCTTGAGGAGAATCTTGCTTGAACAATTCAAGTTACCGATTCTGCTGACCATTATCGAGAAGGAAGACGGGCATTTTGTGGACACGGGTCGCCCGTCGTTCGCCAAAGACGCGATGGCGCTGTACAAGGCGCACCCGGCAGTCACAGGTGACCCGAAGATAAAAGAGATCGTTGATCATATCGCGGCGTATCGTGTCGAGTCGCAGTTCAAGAGTTTGTTTCTCGACACGTTTCTGAGTCTGCACGTTGACGGTATAATGCACCCAAATTACAACCAGTGCGTTCGGACAGGTCGCTTGTCGTGCAGTCGCCCGAACTCTCAGCAGCAGAACTTGCGGTCAAAGAAACTTATCCTGCCGCATTCGGGCGAAGGGTTTTTCTCTGACGATTACTCCCAGATTGAATATCGGCTGACAGTTCATTATTGCAGAATCAAGACGGCAATCGACGCATACATTAATGACCCGCATACAGACTTTCATCAGTGGGTTGCAGACTTGTTCGAGATTCATAGGAAGCCTGCAAAGGGACTAAACTTTGGCGTGGTATATGGACAAGGGAAACGCGGCGTCGTGGCGTCGTTAATGACAGACCCGGATATTATGGTTAAGATGGGTGCTATTGTTAACGGCATGGTTGCGAACGGTTCGCTTAGCGAGGGGCTAAAACAGATCAAGTTCCAGGATTTGTGCAAACGTCACGGCGAATCAGCGTACGCCAAGTATCACGCGACGATGCCTGAAATCAAAGAGACGAGCGACACGGCAAGGGACGTTGCGAAGGTGCGGGGCTTTGTATTCACAGCGTATGGTCGCCGCAGGTATCTGCCCGGCAACGCCGCGCGCAAAGCGTTCAACAGCATCGCACAAGGTTGCATATTCCCTGATCAGTATATCCTAACCAAGGAGCATGGGTATTCCCAGATTAAAGACTGCGTTGGGCCGGTCCAAGTATGGAACGGAAAATCTTTTGTCAGCGGGCATGTTATAAACAGTGGGATGAAGAAGAAAGTGCAGACTATGTTTTCGGACAACACGAACATTGTTACGTCACCCAAGCACAAATTTTATACCATACCTACTGTGGGTAACTGTAAGTGGAAAATGCCAAGCCAATTCAGCAAGGTTGAAAGAGTCGCTATGTCTACGGGGATGCCAACGTGGGCAACCGGACGGAAATTAGAAAGTATCCCGACGACAGAGTGCCCATCGCAGCCCGATGGCGTGTGGAATACAAATGATTATTCCTGGGAGGACATAACAAGTAACTATGATCGTGGGCTGATGTTGGGTAGGCTCGCATCTGATGGGTCTCTCTGCAACGGTACTATGCTGTGGTTAATAGCAGAACATGAGAAATCAATACTGCCCGCGATGGAGGATATAATCAGGAAAACTGGGTGGAAATATACGGTTAAGAAGAAGGACCGAAGTTGCGAGGGGCGGCTACCTATGTACCACCTAAGTGCATCAAGCGTCAAATTAAAACAACAGTTACTCTCACTAGATATTAAAAATCAGGTAGCTGATTACCTATATTCTGATTCTAAACTGTTGGCCGGGTATCTCAGAGGATTCTTTGACGGTGATGGTACAGTCGGGAGTAACATAGCATTATGCTTTGGCAAGCGGCATATTGCAACGTATTTACCCGAGGGCATACAACGGGCTTTAAGAATTTTCGGGATTCAGAGCAGAGTTCATTACCATACACAAGACGTACGTCTTCAAGTTTCTACGAAATGTTCTGAACTGTTCCGAGATAGAATCGGATTTCTGAATAGTGCTAAGCAGAACAAGATTGACCAGGTTATCAGCAGAAAAAAGTATCATAAGAATATTCCTGCGTCTATCGTAGACCTTGTGATTCCGTTGCCCGGCGAGGTAGAAATGTTTGACGTTGTGAACGTCCCGCAGCATAAGTTTATGTGCGAGGGTTTAATCGTGCATAACACAAGCGCAGACATTATCAAAGAGCGAACGGTTGCGCTGGCACCACGATACAACTCAGACACTCGGCGCATGGGAATCAGCCCACGCGCCAACGTCCACGATGAGTTGCTTTCCGGCGTGCCGCTCGACTCGCTACTCGACCCAAAAGTCCAGAACTACATGTGCGATATGCTGGAAGATACAAGCACCAAGTTCCGCGTCCCGATTCGCGTCGGCCTAGGTATTTCGGCCAAAAACTGGGGCGAGGCGGCGGGCGACGAAACAACGCTCGCCGATGGCCGCACGATTGACCACGCAGATTTGACTGACTCGGATACGCCCGTTTCTGGGAAGTTCAAATAACGCACAAGTACGAGGCTGAACATGAAGCACATTATAGGGCTATCAGGTGGCAAGGATTCAACAGCTATGGCGTTGCGATTAGCCGAGGTTGAGCCGAGGGACTACACATTTGTCTGCACACCCACAGGCGATGAGCTTCCAGAAATGGAGCCGCACTGGCGTAAACTGGAGGGCATATTTGGGAAGAAAATCACCCGCGTCGATCCAGGCTACACCTTGAAGACATTGATCGCAAAGATGAATATGCTACCGAACTTTCGAGCCCGGTTTTGTACACGAATGCTAAAGATACGGCCCTATGAGTATTGGATGCGTAGTCAATTGCCTGCAACATCATACATTGGGCTCAGGGCTGATGAAGAAGGCCGATCTGGATATGAATCAGACTTTCCAGAAGATCAGTTCATCACTCGGCACCCCCTACGAGAGTGGGGCTGGGGCCTGGGAGATGTTGTCACATATCTAAAGCGGAAGAACATAGTTGTTCCAACGAGAACGGACTGCGCCCGCTGCCCATTGCAGACGCTGGGGGAGTGGAAGAGCCTCTGGGAGAATTATCCTGCGATCTATGAAGATGCTTGTAATGATGAGGATATAATTGGACACACGTACAGATCACCATCAAGAGACACTTGGCCAGCAGGACTTCGAGATTTAGCATTGGAATTCGAATCGGGCCGAAAGATAATTAAACGAAAACGAGCGGCTGTGTGTCGTGCGTGTAGTTTATAAACCAGGAGACAAATATGATTCAGAAAATGCTAACAATCTTAGCACTCGCGTTTATCCAGAATATAAGTTTCAGTATTGTGTCACGAAGCCGGAATAGGGACAACGTCAAATACCACCTGATCGCGGCCACATTCTCAAATACAATCTGGTTTCTGACGTTTCGCGAGCTTGTGAAGGCTGATATGAATTTCATCCTGTTCCTGCCATACGTTTTGGGCACAGTACTTGGGTCTTGTTTCGGCGTCAAAATATCAATGCGAATCGAAAAGTTTCTTGGTGCGTCTGCTGAAAACCATTTAGAGAAATAGGCAAATAAATCTCAGTAATCTCAGATTATTCTCAGAATTCCGTTTGCACACCACCCGAAAATAGTGTATACTTTAGTTAGACAGGAATGACAAGTTAAGAAGCAAAGTAGAGCAAACGGGAGTAGAATCATGAATCGCAAAGAACTACTAAAAGCAATCCGTGCCGCAAAAGAAGTATTAGTATCTGTCCGTTTCACTCAACATGACGCCAAACTGGTGAGAATAACGAAGCAAGAAGCTTGTGATATCATTAAGAATTGGCCCCAACAAGACACCACACTTTTTGAATCTATGGTCTGTGATGATTCTACAGTCTTAATCGGATAGTAGCACCAAATTCCCAGAATTAATTGGTTAGAAAGCAAGTTAATAATCATCGAATCTATCAGGAGACGAACGATGGCAACACTAACAGAGAACAATGACAAAGTAGAAATCGAAATCATCGACGGAATCGAATACAAGCTGTTTCACAACCAGCATGGCCCAGCGTTCCGTGTCAAAGACCTGTCCGATGGCAGTCTGGGCAATCCAGGAACGACATCGAACTTCAAGTCCGAAGCCAAAGCCGGATCGACGTTCGACGCTGTGGTGGCATACGCCCGAAAAGTTGCTTGACGCAGAGTGATCTGCAAACACGACCCTATCAGGAGACGAACGATGAAAGACAAAATACCCGAAAACGCATTGACGATTCGTGAATTGATTGCAGAATTTTTGGGTTACGAAAGCCTATCTGCGGTCGCACTCGTACCAACGCAGCCACAGAAAAGTCGTATGTGTGACGGCTGTCGTAATGAAGCTGGCCAAGAGTCTGGGTGTGGCGACTGCCCATCGTTGCACATGCACGGCAACACGTTTGAAAAAGACGAAAAGTCGGGCAGATTGCAACTTGTCCGCGTAGACTTGTAACGAATTGCCAAACTACGCAAAATTGACGCCCACACGCTTGATCTGAGCCGTTTTCCTGCTAGACTCGACTGATTATATGCCTGGCAGCAAAGACGCAGCACGCGGCGTCCTGGGCGATTCTGGGCGGTGGTAGGCGAAACACGACAATTCAAGCAATTTTCTGGGCTTTTTATGTGCTTCTTCCAGAATTAACTTGCACATTGCTCCAAATGAGTTATACTTTAAGTGAAGAGACAAGTTAATAATACAAAGTAATCAGGAGCAGAACGATGGCAACAGAAGAAATACGATTTGTTATGCAAATTGCATCAGACAATGGTATATCAATCACAGAGGCAAGAGCAACTGATATTTGGATTACAGTCAAAGATGAAATTTGCCACGGCATAATTCATCTTGCGGAACTGATTAAAGACCAGTTGGTGACCAATTAGCGCAGGACGCAATCAGGAGCGGAACGATGGGAAAGAAATTGACAATAATTCAAATGCTTTACGGCGACGTAGTCGAACTGAGAAGCCGGTATTTTGAACTGAAAGACTGGGTTGTTATCTATGAGAACACGGGTCGCGAGACGGAAGTCTGGCTCAGATTCAAGATCATCGAGACAATTTTCAACGCCCGTTGCAAGTTGCTGCCCGCCTAAATATTCTTAGAAATTATCGGGAATTCTCAAAATTAATTTGTATCTTGCTCAAAATAGTGTATAATTTAGGCAGTGAGACAAGTTAATAATCAAAGCAAAGAAATAAGGAGCAGAACGATGGTAAAAGAAGAAATTCAATTCATTATGCAAATTGCAGCAGACAGCGGCAAGCCAGTTACAGAATTGCAAGCAGCCAAGATTTGGCTTACAATCAAAGATGAAGTTTGCCACAGTGTAATTCAGCTTGCAGAAATGGTTAAGGACGAATTGGTTCGCAGCTAACGTAAGTTAATCAAGAGAGTAAGACGAGGCTTGTATCATGAAACGCAAAACAGTAAGCAAATTGATCCGGCTGGACATGTGGCTTTACGTTCACAACATAGTGCCAGAATGGGCGTGCTACTGCGTCATGCACAAGCTGAATAGAATATCGAACCGTTAACAAGCTAGGAGGCGAATTGCATCTTGACGAATATGTTGTATACTTTAATTGATGCGACAAGTTAATACAGAGTACAATGAGGGTTGTATAATGGCGACTATGAGAGAAAATTTAACAGAAACAGAAAAAGACGCTCTTGAGTTTGAAAATGGCGTCACAGCATTCAAACAAGCATCTGCCGCATTTCACAAAGAAACGTCTCCCGTTGGTAGACCAATAACAGTGAATGAAATAAAAGAATCGTTAGGTCTTAACAACGACTAAACAAACTCCTGATACTGGACAGTATCATCGGCTAAGACAAAGGACCGCTCTCATACTGTTCAGACTCAGACGTTTGACGAACGACATAAACCAGGAGACAAGAAATGGATGACAACATATTCGACACAATACGTGAGCAGTTTCAAAACACGCAAAGGCGTCGAGAGCAGATGGATGATTATCTCAGCAAAATGCAATCCGAGCCTTGTTGTCAAGTCCCGGAAGTTGGCGACAGTGTAATAGTTGCCGTCGGGTTAATCAACCGGGGACACTTGTGGATGAGAGAAGAGTGCGAAGTTACTGGCGTTACGGGTACATGCATCCGAGTTAAGTCTGTAGGCACAAATGTATACAAGGCATGGGAAGAATGGATTGACCCGATTCTTGTCCTAGACGTAATATGAAAATAACAAGCACGACAATAATTAGGAGACGAACGATGGACGCAAGAGAAATCAAACAGGTCGCTGACGAGTGCGAACAAATTAGCGATTTTATTCGTCGGTTTGACTCTGCATCGCGGATTAGCAGCACAATTGCTTTGGCAGACGCAGGAAGCACCAACATACGTTCGCGTATATCTGTTGGTTTAACAGAAGAACTCTGGCCAGAATTTCGCAAACAGCTAGTTGCCAAATACAACGAACTCGCAGCGACGATCAACGCGGACAAGTTCTTTGACCCGAAATCAGATGAGTAAGTAATGAATCTATTCAGGAGACGAACGATGAGTGACAAACAAGATACGCCACGCGACGATACGCCACGCGACGAACGACGGGCGGAACGCGACGCAAAACGCGACATGCTTGACGCAGATTTGCAAGATATGTATGAGTCGCGATTTCGCACGGTAAGAACCGGGCGATTCAGGTGCGACGTGTCAAACGAAAGCAACGGCCCGAGTACACTAGCGAGCGACGAACAAGAAACGACTGAGGACTAGCTCCTGATACCGAGCAACGCGGCGCGGCGACCGACGCAATGACGGACCCGCAACGCAGGGCTATAGTGCTCACGAACGTACAACGGAGTGACCGGCTACCTCGGTACGGATAAAGTGCCATACGCCGTGCGTTGCTTGGTTTCAGACGCTAAGACAAACGAATATTACTGGGAGACGAGAGATGGTAATCGAAAAAGGTGATTTTTTCATGGTGGAACGTGGCGCAGTGCGTGATGAACTCACACCAGCGACGGGCGGTTTAGCTGCTTTTGGGAGCATATATGGTCTCGGTATGGGCGGGGCTGCCAAGCACACCGCCACCGCCGTACAAAATCACGAACGTAGAACAAGTGCTGGAATACGACGACAGCTATTTGCCATTCATATTCTTGGCGAAAGAAACCGCGAGTCCACTTGTCGCCGCCGTTTGTGTCGCGGTCGCTAACGGCCAGTCGCGAGCCACGGGCAACGTCGGGAAGCGGTTCTTGTTTAATCAATCCAACGTCGAATTGATGCCTGTCAGTGAAATGTTCATGCAGGCTTGTCAGACCGCGCAGCATAACGGGACAACACACGAATTAGGAGACGAACGATGAGTGACACATTTACAAAAGCGTCAGAGTATGCAAAAGGATTAGATGAGTTCGCAGACGTGATAAACAATGTCAACCAGACGTTTCGTGAGTTGTCGAAGCACTTGCAAGACTTGAACGACGGCCAAAAGCCAGAACCAGACTTTCTGTGTGCGTGCAGCGGCAAAGCGTGCGACGGAATTTGCCGGGCGAAGAGCGGACACTTTCGGGGCGGTGAGTCCAAAGACGGTGGATGTACCTCCGCGTATCGCCCGCAGAAACCCAAAGCCGCCCGTCGCCCGCGTCGGTGACGCAAGCAAAGTGAAATATCTCTAAACACTTTTGAGGATAATAATGATGAATATCTATGCGCCTGTGGACACTGCACGAACAGACAATTCCAGTTTAGAAAAACATGGCAGGCTGATCTTCTTGTTCAACAAATTCGTTAACGTGTACTCTACTCGTGACGTGATTGCAGAAATTCTGTCCCGACTGAAGGAGTATCGGTTTAATCCCGCTGAAGATGCGATCTCGCTCTCAGGACCATCGACACTGGTAGCATTATTTGCCGCCGCTGTATCACACAAATACGGGAACTTCCAGGCACTACTCTATGATCCGCGCCTGGAAATCCACCATCTCTGCGACGTTGCGTTCGACAGCGGTTCGCCAGGTGATTCGCCAGGTGATTCGCTGAGCAACTCGCATGAAACAAATGAGGAGGAATTGGTTGAAGAAGAGTCAGTCGAGGAACCAAATTACAATGTGTAATCAACATCCAACGTAGGGTGTTACAATAACGTTATTGTTAACAAGTATTTCGTAGGAGAAACAAATGGCAAGCGAAGTAGAGAAAGTTGGAGTAGACAATACGAGTGACGAGAGTGGTGGCGACGGCGGTCAGCAGCCGGACACAGTTGAGACACAAGAGAGTCAGAACGACGCAGGCGGCCAGGATGTAGCAGACTACGCGACAGCACCGGGCGGCGACGAAACAACGACGGGCGACGCGACGGGCAACGACGCCGAGACCGATCCGGCAGCAACGGGCGAAGCGGGCGACGGCAAACGGCAGAAAAAGGACAACGGCAAAGTTGATTTTCCGATTGCAGACGCGCAGTATCGCAATGCAGATGGTGTGGTTGTGACCGCGTCAACAGTGGGCGAAGCTGTAGCAGACGGCGAAACTGCTGGTGTTAAGAAGTTGCTCGCCGTGCCACGCCCGATTTTCGACGAGGATGGCGAAGTTGACGCGACGACCGGCAAGAAACCCGTGTTGTACGGCGGCTGGAATCATCGCAAACACAACCCGCTGAAGAAGGGCGATTTTGTTGATGAGGCCGAGTACGTAAACTATACAGCGTTTACGTTCAGAATCAAAGCGGCAGTCTTCATGGAGAAGGCCAAAGTCGCTGAGAAGCGCGCCGCCCGACTCAAGAAGTTCGGCAACCAGACGAACCGCAAATTGGTAGACAAGATTGCCAAGATGAGAGAGCAGTTGGCCGTGTTCACGGCGCAGGCCGTAGCCGAGAATATCGACATCTCAGACTTGAGCGACTGACAAAAATTAGGACTCTGGTTGTTACCAAGAACGGCAACCAGGGCTACCAAATCCGAAACTCTGCTGCTGAGTGTAAATCACACGCAGTGCGTTGTTGAAATAAGCAGCGGCAGAGTCCGCGACGAACGGCGAACGTCGCGCTGATGAGGAACGCCACAATAGTTAACGTAGTTACTAGCAGTAATATTTGGGAGATGAACGATGTGGTGCAAACACAAATTTGAAGAGACAGAGCGATTTCACGCTAGTGGCCTAGCAGATCGCTGCAAGCGGGTGCCTGAAGATAACCCCGAGAAGTTTATAAAGATTCTTTTCGGCGTAACAACAATCTTGTACATCTGCAAGAATTGTGGCAAGCCTGCGACAACTGAAATACTTGGTAAGACAAGTTAGCACACACACGAATTTATTCAGGAGACGAGAGATGAAAGACTTAAACAAGAAGATTGCAGCAGCAATTCAACTTGCGCACAAGTCGCATGAAGAAAGTTATATTAAGCAATATGATTCTGCGAATGAATGGATAGGTGGTGACTATTCAATTTCGTGGGTACTATGCTGGCAACAAGCTTGTTCAGCGCATGACTTGCCTGATGGTTTGTGGCGCATTTTAGACCTTGCGAATCATTGGTTTAATGATATACAAGAGTGGGCAGATCAAGTGCTAAGTGGTAAATTACTGGATTTTGACGATGTTGACATGCTAAGAGAATTCGACTCAGACGATGCGCACCATGCGATAACGGGCGAATAACGAGAGAAGCTATTCAGGAGACGAACGATGGGCGACGTACTTATAATAAAAGTGATCTGCGTATTTTTCTGGCTTGCGATAGTGCCTGCATTCATATATCGAATTGCTATTGGTGAGTTAAGAGAAATGCTAGTGCCTAGTTTGGCATTGTCGTTATTCGCAACGACATTTATTACGTTGCAGTGGCTAATCTGATTAAATAAACCTATTCAGGAGACGAACGATGGGCGGACAAAAAGGAACAAGTGCAAATCGCGAGCGGCTCAAAGAACTTAGCGACATGATCAGAATATGCACTAGCCAGATTCGACGGTGCAAACATGTTCACGAAAACTATAGCTGCATTATTGACAATTATGATAAAGAAATAACCGCAATTGAGAAGGAGAAAGCGGATACATACGGCGAATTCTGCAAAGCACCCATCGAGTTAGTCAAGCTGCGACGGCAGTTGGACAAGTTCCGGGATGAGCAGGATCGAATCACGGGGCACGTCACAGGACGGACGAAGCTCGTTGACAAAGTCAAGAAAGCCCGTGCGAAACTTGCAGCACTCGAAGCAGAGTTGTCCGACTCGAGCCTCGACTCGAGCCTCGACGTCGATGACCTTCAAGTTGAACCGGACAAAGCTGACGAAACCAACGAAACAAGTGAATTCTTCAAGGACAAGATATCATGACACACAAAGAGCGAGTGACAAAAGACATCGTAGAATCGCAAGCCGTAAAAGACGTAATACGCAGAATTGCAGGCGAGTATGCAGACAGAAACCAAAAACACACTGCGGGACTGCTTGACGCCGCGTGTGTCTGCATCGAATGGGCGCAAGTTGAGATGCTTTAAGATTATTCAAACGTAATGGAGTAAACAATGGCAGACAAACGACCAATACACATATTTCTTGACGACGTTCGTCGTGCGCCGCATGGCGTAATTCAAACGAATACAGTTGAGGATACAATCGAACTTCTCAGAACGTTTCATGCACAAGGAGTTTGTGTAGCGTCGTTGTCACTTGACCACGATCTAGGGTATACTAACGACGAAGGTCGTGAGATGACCGGGTACGATGTAATGCTCTGGATTGAACAAGCAGTATTCAATCGCGAATACGTACCACCGAAGAAAATATTCTGTCACTCTGCTAATTACCCTGGCCGAATCAGGATTCAAGCAGTAATTGCGGTGGTTGAGCAATATGTCAAAGCAGATAACAATCAAGCGTAAACTTTGATGCTTACTTCGAATTGACAGAATCAGGCAGGCAACTAGTTGCGATTGGAGATCATCGATGAACAAAATTCCATTCCCAAAATTCAAAGACTACGACGGCCAGCCCGTGCGGTACATACAACCGAAGGCTGATGGGCATTTGGTGAAGATATCAATCGGGTCCATCAGAAACCCAGGCAGTTTTTGTGCATTGACGAAGAATGACAAAGACATCACCGAGAAGCTCATAGCAATCAAGCACATTGCATCTGAACTTGTTGGTCTGCCGTATGGTTCGCAAATTTTCGCAGAGCTGCATTGCCCTGGGCGATTCGCGACGGACGTCAAGACGATGCTTAATGAATCGAATAAAGACTTGCGTCTTACTGCGTTCGCCGCGCCGATGTTGAGCGGCTATGATTATTCGGACGCAGTACTGCCGGTAGTGATGGCGAACCTCGCTAACTACGGGCTGGAAGTTCCTGTAACAGAAGCGTTCCTATCAACGTCGCTGGACAAAAAGTGGCAAGACGAGCTACTTGCGTACGCACTTGAGCAAAAGATCGAAGGCTATGTTCTCAAAACTGAACACATGTCCGGCTGGTACAAACTGAAACCCACGAAGACCGTTGATTGTTTCGTGACGAACACGACAATGTCAACGTCAGCGTCGTACTACGGCGGGTTGAAAAGTATCGACGTCGCTATTAACCCGACAATACGTGGCGCAGTTAGTGTAATATCGTTGGGCACTGTCGGTGGTGGATTTAAAGCAGAGTTTAGGCTTGAGTACGACACGGACGCCAAGCGGCAGACGCTCGTCGGGCGAGTTTGCGTGGTTGAATATGATTGCCTTACCAGCGGCGGGAAACTTCGGTTTCCGCGTTTCTTGAGATGGCGCGAGGACAAGAACAAAGAGGATTGCGATTCAAGTCAGTTGTGATAATGGAGAACCAAATGCACTGGAAAAATGTTGACGACGGGCTACCACAATTCATAAGCAAGAAAGAAGCTTGCGTGCTCTTGGTGTGCATCCCGGAACTTGAAATACCAATAGCACTTGCGTTTTACGATGAGCAGAACGGGTTTCAATGCTTTCCAAAAGGCGGCGTAGTGACACACTTTATGTATATTCGAGAACCGGAGACGAACGATGAAAGTTGATACAGCAAGAGTGATCATAACGCAGAAGTGCAATAGGCATTGTCACTACTGCTGCAATACGCCGGAGATGATCGACTCTGCGACAAAGATTTCCGACTTGTCGTCACTCGCCGAGTTTGACACGGTTTGCGTCACGGGCGGCGAACCAATGTTGCAACCGGCGAGGACAGCAAGGATCATTCGAGAATTACGCAAGCAGCGGCTGGTTAGGAAAATATACTTATACACTGCGTATGCGACAATAGATATCCTGGCGATGCTTGACAGCGGATTAGACGGCGTCCACTACACGTTGCATTATGATACGGGCGACGATGAAATAAAACGGATGTTGACACTCCAATCGCTCGGTATTCTGTGTGGCCCCACTAAGTCATTCCGGCTGTATATTGATCCAAATATTAAACAAAACATAACAATATACCCCTATGCATGGAGTCGGGTCGAAGTAATGCCTTGGTCAATTGACTGCCCGCTACCGTCACATGAAAAGCTGTTTGTTTTAGACGAATCGTATTTGGGAGATAGACAATGATTCTCGTGGACGCTATGACGCTGTTGTACAGAACAAGCTGGAAACTGCAAGAACTACAAACGTGCGACGGGCGACTGACGGGGATGGAATACGGTTTCCTCGTCGCTCTTGAATCGTTGCGGCGGTTCTTTAAGGATGAGCTAATACTTTGCTGGGAGGGACGACGGAACTTTCGGTATCAAATCGACCCGGAATATAAAGCCACGCGACGAGTGAAACGCGGCGAGGACACGGAAGAGAACAAGAAGAAACACTTGCATTTGAACTACGGTCGTATCAATGAGTTCAAAGACTTTCTACTAATGGTCGCGGAAAGTGCGTCGGACCCTGAACTGGAAGCTGACGATATAATCGCGTCGCTCGCCGAACGTTACAGCAGGACCGAGCCGGTCATTATATTCTCTAGCGACAAAGACTTGCACCAGCTGCTTCGTGACACAAGCCCACGAGTTAAGTGTAGTGGCGATGGTGGTTGCACAAGCAGTGCGTGTGCTAATGCGTGCGTTGGAAAGTGGGCTGACTCTGACGCGGACAACCATTTTTCTGTGTCGCAGATGAAAGACTTTCAGCACAAAGACAAGCTTTGGACGCCGCTGCGGGTTGATGAGAAGTTTAACGGCCTAACGCCACAGCAGTTCAAAATGTTCCAAGCTTGGATGGGCGACGCGGTTGACAATATACCGGGGCTTTATCGAGTCCGGCAAAATTTTATTGCCGCCGCGATTCAAGAAGGATACGGGCCGAGCAATATGGCAGAGTACCCATTGTTTTCAGGTCGTGAGGCGAACGCTATTGACGCTCATGTTGCACCGAGTATTCGTAGAGATATGCCGTGTATGAGTCGGTATGAAAGAAACTTGCGACTCGTGACGCTGGTCGTGAAAGATGACATTGAAGTCGTGCAACGTGTGTGGGACAAAGAGAAAATCGGGGCGTGGCTTTACAATATGCAGTTTCGTTCGTTGAAACTTTGTCGCGAGTGCGGCGTATCGCCACCAATCGGAGCAGACGAGGAGTTTTAATCGGGAGCTTTAATATGTTTGGTAACAATAGTAAACCAGCAAAACTCACGCGACTCGAAATAATCAGCATACTCAATGCTATTATTGACTTGTATTTAGATGCGCCACTGAAAACACCGCCGAAAGCACCGCTAGACACAAATAAATTACCACCACGAGTTGTACCGCCGAAGACGCAAGTGGCGACAGCGGTACCTGTAGCAGGCGCACCACGAGTGCCACGAGTGCCACGAGTGCCACGAGAACCAGTGAAACTAGTCTTGCCAGAAAACAAGCGACGCGGCGACGCACTACTTGACGTGCTTGACACACTGCGAACGTATGTAAAATATGGGTTGTTTGATCGTGATGCCCTTCGTCGTGAGATTGTGTACTTGAAACAAATGATTGAAGAGTTGGGTGGTAAGTTATGAAGAACGATGGCATGTATCGGGATGCGTATGGTAGAATAAGACGAAATACGCATAACAAAGTCTGCGCGCAATGTAAACATTTCTACGTTCGCGTTGACGAGCAGCCGCTTATGTTCGGGCCCGAACTAACAGACGAACGGCACTACGACGAGATACGTTTGTGTTACGAAATTCATTGGTGCAACGCCGCGTCGCCCGTTTGCGATGGCGACTTCGAGCCAGTAGCTATTAAACCAGAACACGGGTCAAAAGTTGACAGGATACAACGTGCGATGGATGAAAATCCAAATATGACTGATGGCAAGCTTGAACAGATACTAGATGACGATTCAGAACAACTGTTGGACGAAGACAAACCAAAAGTCAGTTGGGTGCCAGAAACCGAGGGTATTGACAGACCAACGGGAATTCATGTGCCGCTTCGCCCGTTTCACGTACTGCGACCGATGCCACAAAAAGAAATCCAATACGTGTACATTGGGCTGTTGCAAGAAAACCCGAATGCGAAACACAAACAAGATAGATTCGTCGAGGTGCCAACAGAGATCAACGGCGTGGCGACGAACTACCGCCGTGTTGAGATGGGACCACTTGACTGGGATGTAGATTACATACATCCGCTACTTCAATCAAGCTTAAGCCCAAGCACAGCGACGAACGCTGTGCCTGTTGAATTTCCTATTGTGGGTGCTGACTTAGGGTGTGTTGAACACTTCGGGATGTATGACTGCATAACAGGTATACTAATTAAGACTGCAAAACTAAGCCCGGGCGCATCAAATATCACGGCGGGCGACACAATTACTATGCCTATTGGCATATTGAAAGTGTCCCTGAATTGTTTGACGGATAACAAAAGAAAGAAAGGCGGTGAGTGACATGCCGACGTATGCTTATAAATGTGGAAACGAAAAGTGCAAACACAATAATCCAGAGACGCCGTTGGATATACGCCACTCGATCCTGGACGCCGCTAAGAAGAAATGCCCTGCGTGCTGCAAGAATACGCTCGTCCGTTTAATTTCGGGCGGTGGTGGAGTTATCTTCAAGGGCGATGACTGGTCACACAAAGGTGCGCAATACATTACAGACAAAGCCCGCGACAATCCGACGGGCGAGGTGGGGATTGACTGATGGCGATCTTAAAATTACATGAGCCGCTTTGTACGTGCAAGTATTGTGGATTTGAGACGTGGTGGTTTACGTATCTGCCCGTTTCATACCGCCTATTTCAACGATTAATGATGCAGGTACGTTACGTGCGGCACCAAAGATGGCTGAGAAAAGTACAGCGCCCGTCTGGGCGAGGTGGGGATTGACTAATGGATAACGAAAGCGATACGCTCTTCGACGCAGGCCGTGCTGCGTACACTGACGCACCCGATGGAACTTGGATAAGTTCTCCAGATAATATCCGCCGGGTTCTATACCCTTTGCGAAATGGGAGGTGGGCCTTCGGTTTGAGCGGAATAAGCAGAGAAATCTTGGCTTGTTTAAGCGGGTTTTGTGGGACGATTGCCCGTAACGCCCACGGGCGACGAGAGTAGTCCTTCAAGCAACGAATCAGTGAATGGGTGTCTATCATACACATCGAGCCAGTAATCGCCGTGACGGGCGTCGTGCGACGTCAGTATTGCGTCAGCGGCTTGTGAAATTGCGTCGTTCGTTATATTTGTCAGATTCACCGTATTATTCGTATTCATACGGCATGTATCGTCATTATTGGCGAGGAACTTTAACACTTTGTAAGGACTCAAATGAAAAACTACACCAAAGCAGAAAAGACTAAGATCAAGAAGCAAATTCGCGAGGCGTTGAAAGACGGGACGTTCACCCTCGCGGGCTTTGCGCGTCAACATGGAATGAACGTCAAGACTGTTCGGCGGATAATTACTCAAGATGATAAACTCTGCGAAGAGAGTACCAAGTACGCATTGAAGCAGGACGCGAGTCGGAAGGCTAACGCACAGAGTCGTGCGTCGGGCAAAGTTGGGTCGAAGCAGGCCAAAGATGCGCCGTTCGTCAAGGAGATAGAGAGGGATGAAGATAAGTCAAAGGGCACCGTTGTTATCACGACACGGAGTCTTGATATAAAGACCATCGACGATGCGCTGCGTATCGCTGAAGTTGACCTGGATGTGTGGAAGGTAGATCGGGCAAAGGTCAACTCGTGGGAAGTCACGATGGGCGTCAAGTCTATTGTGGGCAAGCTTACAGAGACAAAAGCCGAGACGTATACCAACTTTCAAGTGACGCTTTGGCTGGTTCGTCGTGCGCCTGAAGTTCTTGCATTCGAGGACTTGGTGAAACGCATGGAATCTGCGTCGCCCGTCGTTCCGGTTATAGCTCGGCCACTACTTAGAAAGACTGGTGTCGTAAAGAGGGAATTAGAAGTCTCACTGCTCGATTTACACCTGGGTATGCGAACTTATAAGGGAGATTCTGATTTTGATTGGACGCCCGACGACTGTGAAAAAATGACGATGGATATACTTGAGCGGTTGTTAGTCGCATCAAAAGTTCATGGTCCGTTTGAACGCATACTCTTTCCGTTTGGGTCTGATTACCTACACTCTGACAATATCTACAACCTTACGACGAAAGGGACGGCGCAGCCCGAGTCAGATAGTTTTCGCAATAATATGCTGCGAGGCGAGATTCTTGCGATTAGGATGGTTGAACGGCTCAAGGAAGAAGCACCTGTTAAAGTAATTAGCATTCAAGGCAACCATGATTTCCACGTATCAATTGCACTTAGTCGTACACTAAAAGCTTAATCTGACAATGATAAAAGAGTAGGGGTTTGCGCCGGGCAGTCACCGTATTATTTTAACCACTATGGGGTTAACCTGATTGGATTTAATCACGGCAGCGCAATTAAGAGCGGCCTACGGCTTGCGGGTCTCATGGCGAACGAAACCCGGCAAACTGGTTGGGCAGACACATTGTATAATACATGGCATCTCGGGCACTGTCACAGAAAAGGCACGCCAAACCCAGCATTTATGGCTGAGCAGGGCGTGTCAGTAGAATACTTGCCATCAATCACACCCGCGAACTCCTGGCACCGCAACAAAGGATTAAATCATCAGGTCCGAAGTGGCGTGGCGTTTGTCTGGGACAAGAGCGCGGGACCGATCGCGACACTGGCAACGCATATTAACAGCTATACTGGGGAAATAATGGAGTAGCTTGATGGGTAACAAGATTAACGAAATCGGCAACAGATACGGGCGATTGACAGTCATCGCAGCAGCTAAAACCACAAACAGTCGATCCATGTGGCTATGCAAATGTGATTGTGGTAATGAGAAACTAGTGATGGGTAAGCTGCTCCGAAATGGGCATGTAACAAGCTGCGGGTGCATAAACAATAAAGTAGACAGAACTGGTTTACGATACACACGGCTAATAGTTATTAACGAAGTTCCAGCCGCATACGGTCGTACCAGATGGCTGTGCAAATGTGATTGTGGTAATGAAGTCTCTGTTCGTGGTGATGGACTACAAAGCGGTGATGTTCAGAGTTGTGGCTGCTTGTGTAGAGATATAAATTCCGCACGCAAGGGTGATAAGAGTCCTACGTATATTCATGGTGAAAGATGCGGGCTTAGCACTAACGAACAAAAGGATTTCCATGAGTCTATTCGTAAACGTGATAACTATACTTGCCAAAAGTGTGGTAAAACCCAAGATGAAGAACTAGCAGCTGGAAACCCAAGGTTGTCTGTACACCACAAAGATGGCGACCATTTTAATAACGTACCAGATAACGCAGTGACATTCTGTATTAAGTGCCACCTAGCGCACCACAACAGGGAAAGACATGATAAGTTAAGAGCCGAACGAGACCAACAAGACATCGACATCATGTACACCGTTGCAGAACAAGAACAACTAGAAAAGGATCAATAGGCCGAGGATTAACGATGAACGACGAACGAACAAATAAGAAAGACTATGAGTTGGGCGACGATTGGTGGTGGTGTAAGTGCGACTGCGGAAACAGACTAAGGGTATCCGGGAACGACTTGCGGTCGGGCCGAGCGACGTCTTGTGGTTGCGACAAACCAGAATCTCAAGCTATGAACTTTAATCTGAATTAAGAGCAAGGGATGCACGCCGGGCGGCGATGCGCGGAGGTTGAACGATGAAGAGAAAACACTATGTACTAGGATTGATTTTTAACCGTGATTCAAATCAAATCTTGTTAATAAACAAGAAACGTCCCGACTGGCAACTCGGGATGTGGAACTGTATTGGCGGCAAGATAGACGATACTGACGTCACGCCACTTGACGCAATGAATCGTGAGTGTCTTGAAGAGACTGGTATAAAATTAGTACGAGTAGAGAACTTTAATCATTGTATCACGCTCATTTGTCCGGGCGGTACGCTCTATGTCTATGCTTCTACGATAATATCGACTCGGATTCCGTTCAAACAGATTGAAGACGAAGAGTAGCGAGTCTTTCCGGTTGATTGTCTACCCGAAAAACTTATGTACAATCTTCGTTGGATTATTCCGTTTTGCTTGTCGTCTGTGCAAATGCCGATCGTAGTACACCAAGACGACTTAGGAATTGAAAGGCGGGAATAAGCAGATGAAAATAATAGGAATATCAGGCAAGAAACAGGGCGGCAAAAGTTTCTTGGCAAAAAACTTGGCCGGGATTATTCAGTATCAATACTGTGGTGCCGAGCGAATTCCGATACCTGTAGAAATTAAAATGCTGCGAATGGCAGACGCACTGAAACAAGTCGTGATCGACTGCTTTATTCCACCTGATTTGTTAGTTGATGACTTGTCAATTACTTGTCCTAATGATTTGGATTCTGATATAGTCAAGGGACATTTGTTGCCTTGTGGCAAGACGATTCGATACTTATTGCAGCAAGTTGGCACTGAGATGTTTCGGGGGCTTTGGCCAGACGTGTGGATCAATGCGTGGAAACGACAGACATGTGAATCAAAGCGAGGGTTCGTAATTTGCCCTGACGTGCGGTTCCCAAACGAACTCAAGGCAATCCATGACTTGGGCGGTGTGGTGATACGCTTGACTCGTGCGCCGTTCGCTGACGTCGATCAACATGAGTCTGAGACTGCGTTGGATGACGTCAAATTGAAAAAAGTATGCAGTAGATGCAGCGGAACGGGTCGCTGTGAAAGATTCGATAGGGGCGCGCCGTTTGACGGGCCGTGCAATATTTGCAATGGGTCGCACTTTAGAAACAGGAACGGATTCGACTATGTAATGGACAACAAAGACTTCACGATGGACGATGCCCGTCGCTGGGCGAAAGACTTTGTGACTGAAAATTATCCTGATTATGTTTGAGGAGTTTGGCATGGACAATGAATCTAAGAAACTAATTGATGGCGCTGATTGCCCTAGCAAATGTGGCGGTTTTGTCTACTGGCGAGGCTATAGAAGAATGTTTGTTTGTCTAAACTGCTCCAAAAGCTATGACAAAATTGCACCCGTGCCTGAAACTCCGGCGCATGTGCGGCCAATTGCATATATCGCAGGCGCGTTGAACGACATGTCGTGCGCGTACCTTAGCAACGTACGGAAAATGATTTTGTGGGCAGAGAAGATACGAGAATTAGGATACGCGGTATTCATTCCAGGTATAGACCTTCTGTGCGGAATTGCGTGCGAGGACTGGAGTTACGACGTGTGTTTCAACAACTCGCAGCCGTTCCTTGCCAAAGCGGACATCGTGTTCGTATGTCCTGGGTGGGAGAATAGCAAGGGCACGAAACGCGAGCTTGAGACTGCAAAGAACTTAAGTGTTCCTGTTTATTATGGCGACGACGGATACGCAGAACTGAATTCAAAACTTGAAGATGCAGAATGGGTGACTCTTGCTGAAAAGCCAAGCGACGAAGAGTCGGCTAGAGATCGACGCAGGCCGAAAGACGTGCATACTATCGCTGGCGATTTAGATGCAGAAACACTTGCAGAACTGGATGCAGAAGCACTTGCAGAACTGGAACGCCGCGTTGCTGAGTCGCCGTTTCGTAACACTGCTAAAACAGCCGTCTGTTTGCCGTTTCGTAGTCGTGTAAACGAGATCAGCAAGAAGCATACAGATAGAGCATCTGAAAACGTCGAACAGTATATTAAGGGCATGGTGGATAAGTCTCGTAAGAGTCTGCCGTACATACACGTGGACGAAGGGACTTGCGATGAGCATATTGGGCCCGGCGTTGCGTCTGAGTACGCACCGGGTACTAAAACGCAAAGTATGAGTGACTTTCTTTCGGGTGCTGCGCAGAATAAGAAACTTAAATTCATTGAAGAGGCAAATAACCACAACATAATGGGATACCTCAAACATGATCCGCATCCTGATTATCGGATTGTGTCTGTAATTCCAATGCCACTCAGCCCTCGTGGTACTGGTGCTGCTCGATTTCACACGTATATCTGGGAGCTTAAAGATGCTTAATAATGAAACCAATAAACGTTGTGGTAATTGCGAATACTATGATGAAATAAACGTAGGATTTGCTGAAGACGGAACGTCTGACGGCTTGTGTATGTGGGGCAGAGAAATTCTTTCCAGCGCATACTTGCGTGCCACAGTTACTCAAAGTGACCACGGCGAAACTTGCGCAACATGGAGACCCAAAGATGTTTGACAAATTGAAACGCAAACTAAAAGAACTGTTTCATCAGCACTGGGCTGCGGCGATGCTCGTCGCTGTTTTTGTGACGTGGTGCGTTGCGGTACATTCGAGGATGAGTTTATGAACGGCATAGACTTAATGTGCCAGAAGTTTGGCCGGTGGCGTGTTGTTCAAGAACTAAGCACAAGGATACACGGCCAAATTGCGTGGCTGTGCAAATGTGATTGTGGTGAAGAGCGTACGATCGGCAGCAGTAATTTACGCAGGGGTCTTACGAAAAGTTGCGGCTGCTACAGAAACGACGCAGCAAGAGAACAGATGACTGGTGTAACTGGTGAAGACCACCCAGGATACACTACAGGCGCACACACGGACATGATCAAGTTCTATGACGAAATGCGGAGACGTGACAAGTATCAGTGTCAAAGATGCAACAAGACTCAAGCGGCAGAACTTAAAGACACAGGTAGGCAGTTGCATATTCACCACAAAGATTCTAATCACTACAATGATGTGCCCAGTAACGTTCAGACGCTTTGTAGAATATGTCACAGTATCACTGAGGGCGAAATAAAGCGAACTAGTATAATAGCTAAAAAGGATACTGACGCACTAAGAATAGCGTGCAGTATTAACGATTACGATTTTGATAGTCTAAAGGATATTTTAATATGAAAACTCTACGCAAAGTCCCGTTTGTTTGGCCGACTTGGATTACCCGATTAATTGCGGGCGAAGACAACTGTTTTTTCAAAAGCTGGCTAAAGTGTCACTACCAGAACTATGACAAGACTCCTAGCGATTTTAACTCAGCAATGTGGAATATTGCGCACACAAAGATTCTGCGAAGTAGAGTTGACGAGCTAACTGATAAAGGTCACCGTGTATTAATCGAAGATCAGAACTCGTTCAAACTTGACTATTGCAGCAGCGCAGGGCACAAATGTGTCATATCTGCCAAACCGGACATACTCGCGTTTGGTCAAGAGCAAGCGTACACAAGTCACGGAAACGTTGACGTTGTTGAGTTTGCAGAAATCTCGGATGCGAAATCTGGGAAACCAAAAACTAGCGATAGTGTCCAAGTGTATATCTACCAAATACTTCTGGGTTTGGCAGTGCCCAGCTATGCAAAGACGAAGTTTAGTGGCTGCGTAGTCTACAAAGAAGGAATTAAGAACGTCGATATACCAAACACGATCGCCGATGATGCAGGGTTGAGAGAGCAAATTTTCACGACGATCGACAAGATCATCGGGCCGGAAGTCGCGTGTCGCAAGACTCCATCGAAAATGGAGTGTCGCTTTTGTGACATCGCTCGAAGTGAATGCGCGCAGAAGTTTAAGGAGTGACGCATGTGGTTTGATACGAACGAAATTAAATACTCAAAAGACGAAGTTTATCAAATGCCAAAATTGATACGTCGCAAGACTAAGCATGACGATACTGATTGGCAAGGTTGGGCATGGGTTGTTGTAATATTAGCCGGAGCGATTGCTGTTTCTGGCATGTTACTTATCGCCTGGTGTGACGCACTCGGAGTATCACTATGAAACGTAAGCAAAACATCTGCGTGTGGTGCGGCAAACGACTTTGGTTGTGGCAGCGCAAAGTATGCAGCGGCACACCGGGCGGGCATCGAATCTGGTGTCAAACGTGCAGCGACTTGCAACGTCCGCCGAAGAGTGAATTGCGCAAGTGGGTCGAGTCTGGAATAACAATATTCGGCATGGCTGCTGTTCTTATACTATTTGTGCTGGCTGTTGAATACTGGGATAATCTATGAACGACGACGAACGAAACAACGACGCTAATGGTGGCGATGCGAGCAATGAGAAAGTAGACGTGAC
>SDBU01002261.1_pt1 | contig 25950 bp, 21 predicted proteins | sample 2277071 | NCBI WGS metagenome assembly SDBU01 (sample SAMN10397929, study PRJNA504765) | marine sediment metagenome | isolation source: marine sediment core GS08_GC12, 126 cmbsf | place: Arctic Ocean: Gakkel Ridge, Loki's castle | collected 2008
CACAAATGCTTGAATAACTCTTGCCAGAGTTATTCACATTACCCACAACTATATTAATAATAATTTTCCCAATTTACAGAAAATATTATACACTACCCACCAAAGGCATCCCCGGACCAATATAATTATAATTAAAGATATCCTCTATCCTTTCTGTCCGGAGCATATTATCATTCTATCAAAATTGGTCCGGATAGTCAAATTGAACATTTCTAAAACTGAATGATAGACAAAGAGGGAATAAATAAGTATAATAATAAAACCTATCTTAGCAACCAAAATTTTCATGAATAAATATGGATAATATCTCAAGATTGGAGAATCAGACTATTTTTATTATTAGAGAAGCTTATAGCGAATTCAGAAAAACAGCGATGCTCTGGTCGATTGGGAAGGATTCTACAACGCTTCTCTGGTTAATCAGAAAAGCATTCTTTGGAAAGGTCCCTTTTCCGATTATCCATCTGGACACTACCTACAAATTCAAAGAAATTTATTCTTTCAGGGATAGATATGCCAGGGAATGGAATCTAAATCTAATTGTAGCCAAGAATGAAGAAGCTTTAAGCAGAGGAGTAAGTCCTGAAAAAGGTAAGTTTGAATGTTGCACTGAGTTAAAGACGAACAACTTAAAGAAGGTAATTGCCAGATACGGATTTAAGGCTCTATACCTGGCTATCCGTAGAGACGAACACGGTATCCGGGCAAAAGAACGATTCTTCAGTCCCAGAGATGCGAACTTTAAATGGAACTACAAGGAACAACCCCCAGAACTCTGGAGTCAGTATAAGACAGAGGCTAAAGAAGAGGAACATTTAAGGATTCATCCTTTACTGGGCTGGCGGGAGATAGATATCTGGGAATATATAAGAAGAGAAAAGATTCCGGTGGTGTCCCTATATTTTGCTAAAGGAGGTAAGCGCTATAGAAGCATTGGCTGTGAAACCTGTTGCGCTCCGGTTACCTCTAATGCTGATACTATTGACAAGATAGTTGAAGAATTAAAGATTTCCCGGGTCTCAGAGAGAAGCGGTCGGGCACAGGATAAAGAATCTGCTTATATGATGCAAAAGTTAAGGTCTTTGGGTTATATGTAATTATGAGAGAGGAGAATAGTTTGAAGTTTATCATTGTCGGTCATATTGACCATGGGAAGTCAACGCTTATCGGAAGACTTCTTTTTGATACCGCTTCATTACCCCAGGATAAAATAGCCGAAATTGAAAAGTTCTCTAAAGAATTGGGCCGGGAGACAGATTTCTCCTTTGCTGTAGACTACCTCCAGGAAGAAAGAGAACAGGGAATAACCATAGATACCACCCAGATATTCTTTAGAACAAAAAGACGCCAATATGTAATAATTGATGCTCCCGGTCATGTAGAATTTATCAAAAATATGGTTACCGGTGCTTCCCAGGCAGAAGCCGGTATCCTGATTATTGATGTAAAGGAAGGGGTTCAGGAACAGACACGCAGACATGCTTATATTCTGAAAATATTGGGAATTTCTCAGGTTATTGTCCTTTTAAATAAAATGGACCTGGTAAATTTTGACAGAAAAAGATACGCAGAGGTAAGAAAAGAGGCAGAAGAATTCTTGGGCTCTATAGGAGTGAGGGCTGATTATTATATCCCTGTCTCTGCTTTAAAAGGAGAAAATATAGTTAAAAACTCAAAGAAGATGTTCTGGTATGAAGGTCCGATTTTTGTAGAAAGTTTAGATTCCTTAAAAAGGAAAATAGTTTCGGAAAAGGGACCCTTAATTTTACCGGTACAGGATATCTATAAAATTGACTCTGAAAGAATAATTGTAGGAAGGATTGAAAGAGGTAAGATAAAGAAAGGGGAAGAAATTAAAATTTTACCCATCTTAGAGACGACTATGGTTAACTCTATAAAAAAGTTCCCTGAAGAGGTTAACCAGGCATCCGCTGAAGAAAGTATTGGTTTAACTATTCAATCTTCTCTTTTTGTAGAGAGAGGAATGGTTATCTGCAGAGCGAATGATAAACTTAAAATAAGTGATAATTTTAAGGCAAACCTCTTCTGGATGGGAAAATCACCTCTAAACAAGACCGAAGAACTTAACTTGAGATGCGCAACCCAAAGCACTCTTTGTGAAGTTAAAAAAATCTACAAGAGAATTAATTCCTCTACCTTGGAAGTAATTCAGGAAAATGCTGGGCAACTGGAAAATTTAGAAGTCGGAGAGGTAGAGATAAAGACGAAAAGAGCAATCGTAGTAGAGAGATTCAATAATATTCAGGAGATAGGGAGATTTGTTCTCAAACAGCAGAAGAATATTTGTGCTGGAGGAATTATTACTGAAGCAGGATAATGAAAACATTTGTCCTGGGTGTAGATGGAGTTCCTTATTCCTTCTTAGAAGAAAATTTTAAGAAGGGAAAAATGAAAAATTTGGCTAAAATTTTTAAAGAGAATGGAAAGAAAATAAACTCTGTCTATCCCACTGTTTCCTCAGTAGCCTGGACAACCTATGCTACGGGAGAAAATCCGGGCAGACATAACATCTTTGGCTTTGTTGATAGAATACCAAATCCATTCAGGATAAATATCCCTACCGCCAGAGAAAGAAAAACAGATACCCTCTGGCAGAGATTATCAGAACAGGGAAAAAGAGTAATAGTAATAAATGTACCCTTAACTTACCCTCCGGAAAAAGTCAACGGCATCTTAGTCGCCGGATTTTTATCTCCTGGCCTGGATAAAGTTTCCTATCCATCCTATTTTAATAATTATCTTAAGGACAAAGGTTATGTAATAGATGTTGATGCCTGGCTGGCCAGAAAATCAAAAAGAGAATTTATGGATGCACTCCACAAGGCAATGGAAAAGAGATTTGAAATAACTTTTGAATTGCTAAAAGGAGAATGGGATTTTTTTCAAGTTCACATAATGGAAACAGACAGGCTTTTTCATTTCTTCTGGCAGGATTGGGAAAATAAAGGAGAATACTATCCGGATACAGAAAACTTTTTTGAAAAACTGGATGGTTATATCGGGCGATTAGAAAAAGAACTTTCTACAGAAGGAAGATTTCTTATCTTATCTGACCACGGATTTTGTGGCATAAAGAAAGAAGTGCAGTTAAATAGTTGGCTAGAGAACCTTCATTTTTTAAAGTTTGCGAAAGGGAAGAAGAAATTGGAAAATTATAAAAAGACCTCTCTTTGCTACTCTCTCCTGCCAGGGAGAATCTTCGTTAATTTAAAGGGAAGGGAAGAAAAAGGTAGCGTAGAAAAGGAAGATTATGAAAGAGTGAGGGAAGAGATTAGGGAAGCGCTTCTTTCTCTCAAAGATTCTGATTCCGGTGAGAAAGTGATAGAAAAGGTATTTTTCAGGGAAGAAATTTATGAAGGTCCCTATATTGAGAATGCTGCCGATATAATTGCTCATCCGGTAAAAGGATACGATTTGAAAGGAAAAGTTGATGCATCCAACATATTTGAATCTTCAATCCTAAACGGAATGCACACCCATGATGATGCTTTTATCTGTGGCAGGGGCTATGACTTAACCTCTGTTTCATCTATTCAGGATGTATATAGTCTCATTAGAGAAACCTATTAGAATAATTCATCAATCTTTTACACTCTTTCTTATCGCTTTTTCCTGTGAATATATTGACGCCAGTTTTGGTATGGGTTACGGCACTATTTCCTCTCCCCTCTTAATTATTATGGGGTTCCCTCCTTTAAGTGTTGTTCCTTCAATTCTCTTTTCTCAGATGCTTGGTGGTTCTGTAGCCAGTATCTTTCATCATAGATATAAAAACGCTATTTTCAAACTGGCTTCTCGTGATTCAAAGGTAGTCTATACTATAACCTTATTGGGGGTCATTGCTGCAATTACCGCAGTTTTTATTGCCATAAATATACCCAGGAAGATTCTGACCGGTTATATCGGTTTGCTCGTCTTGACTATGGGAGTTATTCTCTTGTTTAATTTTAAGTTTCAGTTCTCCTGGAAGAAGATTGCTCTTATCGGATTAATCAGCGCTTTTAACAAAGGAATTCCCGGGGGCGGTTTCGGACCGGTAGTGACCGGTGGACAACTCCTCTCCGGTCAAGATTACAAGAATTCAATAGGTTGTACAACGCTTGCCGAGGTGCCTATATGCCTGGTTGCTTTTCTTATCTATCTTTTAACCAAAAGTATCATCAACTGGAACATATTGCTGCCTTTAACTCTTGGTTCAATCTGTGCAACACCTTTTGGTGCTTATACAACAAAAAGAACCCCTGAGAAAAAGATAAAGTTAATCCTTGGACTTCTTATTACCTGTCTTGGAATTTTTACCTTGTGGAAAACGATTCACTAATTTCCTCAATAATTTTCTTAATATCACTTCTTTAGAAGCAGGAACTCGGGAATAAATTTCCCCTATATCGCCGCCATAATAAGCAAGGCCCCAATAGCAAAGAAAAAGATAGCAGTGAGAAGTTTTACTGTGGCTATATGTTTTCTGGTAAATTTAGCCAGTTGTTCAGAGGTAGTTCCCAGATAACTGATAAGAAATACAATGATAAGAGGGATAACAAACATAAGGTTATAGAGAAGAAGACAGGAAAACCCATATCTCCATTACAGAATACATAAAAAAATACCTAAGATAATTTTAGAGATTTTCACGAGAAATAACTCTTACTAAATAATCAATTCGCAATTTGTAAACTTTAACTGGATCCACCTTAACTGTAACAATGATTTCTCCAAATTTTGCTCCATACTCCTCTTTAGGTGAAAAAACGACTTTTACTGCTGGCTTTGAATCCATCTCAATTATGTCGGCCTTTACCCATTCAGAATCAGAGCAATCAACAGATAAAATCTCAAAGGGTTTATCTATAGCTGCACCTCGACTTTTTAAATTGATTATTTTTGTAACAGACTCATTTGTTGCAACCACACCAACTAGTAAAGACCTCGGGGAAGATATAATCGGTCCAATAATTTTTGCCATTACTGGTTTAATAAGCTTGTAGTCGCATTTTTTTCCATTTTTCCAAAAGGAAAATTCTAGGTCATTAAATATTGTTCCCAATTCATTTTCATTGTTCAGTTGAATATTCAACTTCCACTTATCAGGGCCGACTTTTGAAACAGTGCATTTTATATTATCCTCAAATGGTTTACATTTCATCGAATCCCATTCCAACGGGTGACTCCCTCTTGTAATAAAGAAGGTTTTATTTTTAGGTGCGTATTGTAATTCAAACTCTCCAAGATTTAAGTAATGTGATTCGCGAGAAAATTCAACAACTTTTTCTATGGTTGCATCCAAAATAAAGTTGTATATTAACTTTTTCTTGTTTCTTATTTTTCCTGTAAGAAAGACATGAACCTCTCTGCTCCCCATATATTCTCTTGTGTTAAACTCCATTTTCAAAAGGGTAGATTCTCCAGGTAAAAGCGTTTTTTTTCCTATTGAAATTATAGTACAACCGCAAGAGGATTTAATATCTACCAACTTAAGTTTCTTTTTATAATTATTTGTAAGTTTGAAAGAATGGGTAAGAACTTCCCCAGGGTAAACAATTCCAAAACTGTGCCTTGACTCAAAAGAATCTATCTTGTTTTGTTGACCTGCTATAACTACAACTGAAGCAATAACAATTAAAGAAAAACATATATACATTCTATATTTCCATATCACTCCTAATTTCATTTTTATTTTTTTATAGATATCATCACTACTGTTCCGTTATTTTAGGTAAAAAGAAAACCTATCTTGCGTAGTGAATTACCCCGCCTGCAAGGCGGGACATCTGGACCCTAACTGATAAAACATTTTTGATTGCGTTGGAGTTTTTCTTTGGTTCTATGGTACTTAAGGTAGTTTCCGATTATTTCCTAGGTGACTTTGTCTCAGATGGTTCTGACTGGTTCTGACGAAGTAGCCGTCTTTTCAAAATTTACCGCCCCGGACTTCTTATTTTACTTCAGGGTATCTGGCAAAGATTACGGGTGTTGATACTTCTCAGGATTTCCACCACCCTGGAAATACTGTAGCGTGGTGGAAAAGACAAAAAAACATGAATCTGGTCTTTGGCCACTTCCAGTATGTCTATTTCAAAGTCGTGGTTTATGGCAATTTCCTCAAAAGATACTCTTCATAAATTAAATATACTTGAATTCGTAATCAATTTGAAATTGCAAGTAGAATACAATCACTCTGAATTAACCAAAGGAGTGGTAAATGCATACTGACCAAATAGTTTTCGCACAATTAATGGATCTATTTTCCATAACTAAACTGCCAAAATCTGCATTTTTACGCTTTCAAGAATCAGAAATATTTATCTTAAAAAAAATACTTATCAATCTCCTTACTTTTACCCCCACGCTGCAACTGATAATCCTACTCTTACCCTCTCAACGAAGAGCATAGGGGGGGGTCAAGGATTATCTAAAAACCTCCTTTTTGCTTTATAAATAGCTTTAAGTTATCGTCCCAAATCGTTTCGGCGGACGAGATATCAAGTGTAAAAATGTCAGGCGGCAATTCCTGATTTATTTCAAGAAATTCCGTCTTTACATTAAGGTCATATATTATAGTTTCAGTTCCAGCAATAGGCATTCCTAACAGACGAACAGATTGGGCCCAGTATGTTTGCTTTCCATCTAAATCTGTAGCGTTATATACAAATTCAAGCGATTTGAAAGTTCTACCCGTTTCATCAACCCAGCTAATCTTTGCTGGTAAAAAATCGGGCTTATCGCTAAAGTACACGTGATAAACAAATGCTTTCCCAATCAGTATGCCTCCAGGAATTTCCACAACTACTTGACCCTGTGCCTGATCCGGAGCTGTGACAATTCTGGCACTTGCAAGTTTTCTATTCCATGTTTCAGCATTCAAAACATCCTCCAGATGTAGAACACATCCCGGGCAATTATCATCTTCTCTACTGAGAAACGACAGAGGGGAAAACAAAGAATTCTCAAGATATGGAGGCGTACCCTTAAATTCTTTCGTGTCATAAACAAATAACCCTGCGGTTTTATTAAACCCTTGCCAAAGTTTTCCGTTGACTGCAAACTCAATATCATTTTCAGGATCATTTTCTGAGGCAGCAAAAAAACTATGACCCCTGTAATGTCCGTGATCATCCGCCCAATACTCATAAGTCATCTGATATATTTCAGCAGTGTTACTTGTAGGCTCTTGGAAGCGACTAGGATAATATTTTTTAAGAATTTGACTTTTTAAATAAACAGTTTTAATCCCTTTGTATTGAGCTTCTAATTCACTAAATCTTCTTGCAACATCATCATTACCAAAAGTTACATGAGGATAAACCAAAATAAGAAAAAGTAAATTCACAATAACCGCTGTCCTATTTCTCAGGAATTTCCTAAAAAACAAACAATTTTTCGAATATACTCTAATCATTTTGACCTCCTTAAATAATAAAAAGTAAATGTTCTGTAGGGAGAACCTTATTGGCTACAGGCGCTCGAAGCCATACCTGGTCCACATAGCCCTCCTTGGCCACCAATACCCCAACATCGGCCACAGGGAAAAAGGCTCTGTGTATAACCAAAAGGATCCGGTTGATCTGTCACAACAGAGAGACTCGACAAGGCAGGCAGGCAGATTTCCAGGAAAGGACAACCAGCTCCCACGCACGGGGCTGTCTTATAACAGTCATCACACTCGGCATTAGCGATACTATGAACAGCAAATCCTACCACAACTGCAAGACTGACTACTGCTACTGCTAAAACGATCCCTTTTCTCATTTCCTTCTTCACCTCCTTCGTCCTTTTTCTCTTAATAAAAAAACTTAAGCTCAGAGTTTACCTTCTTACAGATAAGTCTGAACAACTTACTTTTAAAATACTTCTTAGCTGGTTCTTTTCTCGTTGTCTCTTCTTACCTCTTTTTAGAAGATAATCAAAACCATTTTTCTTAACTAGGTTTATTTATACCTCAAATTTACATTTTTGTCAAGGGGCTAACCCTTTTTCTCATCTTTTAATAATAGGATAACACTTCTATCAATTCTTGTCAAATCAAATTTCCTGCTTCTCAAGTTCTAACATAAGGATAACACACTAAAATTTAGATGTCAAATTTCTGCTCACCTTCATAACATACAGAGAAAAACTTTTGCCCGTTCTGCCCAGGCACTTTCAGGATAATTATTAACCAGTTGCTCAAACACTCTTTTAGCCTCTTGATGATTGCCTTCCTTGTAATAGGAATATCCAAGATAAAATGTAAGGTTAGGAGCAAGGGTTGAATCAGAAGGGAGTTTAGCCAGCAATTCCTGAAGTGTAGCAATAGCATTCTGATATCTTCTCTCTCTATTAAACATACCTATAAGAGCAAGGTAACTTTTTTCTATCCACTCTTTCTCTTTTGGATAGCCAATAATAACCTTTCGGTAGTTATTAATTGCTTTATCATAACTTTCCATTCCGGCATAACAAGCAGCAACTTTATACCGGGCATAGGCAGATTGTTTACCTTGGGGATATCTTGTAAGCAATTTATCAAAGTAATAGACAGCATCAAAATATTGACCCCTATTAAAGCAACTATCAGCGAATTTAATAATTTCTTCACCAGCATTTTCTTTACTATAGTATTTCTCTACCATCTTTATATATTTATCAAAAGCATCTCTTTCTTTTCCGTATTCAGCCTGTTTTCGGTAACAATCTATAATCAATCTATAAGCATTCAGAGTTAATTCTTTATCTTTAGAATGAGCAATTATCTTTTCAGCCGACTTAATAACTTTATTATATTCCTTTAAGTTTTGAGGATGCCATTTTAGATTATTTATCTTCTGGAAAACTTCTTTGGCTTCTGAATAAATCTCTTCTAGTTTCCCTTTGCCAGAAATAATGATAGTAGCAACTTCAGGTTTTTTTATCTCTAAGGACTTGCTTTTGTTTGTTTCATAGATAGGAGAAGTTTTAATTAAAAATTCTCTTGTAATATCGAATTTGCTGATTGGAATTATTATTTCTTTACCTTTAATTTCATATTCTATGGGGATAAATTTGCCAGGGGTAACTTCATTAACTTCTCCTACTTTCATTCCTTCCGGAATTCTTAGTTTCACTTCAAAGTGTGCCTTTGCTTTGTAGGTAAAAGTAGTTGGTGTGCTTTTGGTATCATGATTAATCAGAAGTAGAATGATACCTTCATAGCCAGCCTGGAGGGTACGGGTTTCCACTTTTGGTTGATTACATTTAACTAAAGAAAGAGGTTCACTAATTACAAGAAAATCTCTCAAGAGTTTAAGTTCTCCATTCAATTTTTTTATTTCTTCTCTCAGATAAACCCTGGCGGTTTTAGTCCCTTTCTCCCATCCTGGTAAGTAATAAAAGATACCTTTAGCTCCCTGGGATAAACTGAAATAGAGAATGACTCTTTCTTCTCCTGGAGATGGAAGTCTGTTTTTGAATTCCGGGAAACGGTCATCGAACCCTGCATTGATCAGAGCGTGCCAGGGATTGGGGGAGCAACCCTGTTTCATTATAAAGGCAGTTTTCTGAGTAGGGTCTTCGGTTGTTAAAGATTTTCGGAAGGTATAGGGTTCGGCTGGATTTGAAATCACAATATCAACAATTTCACCAAAAGAGAAAGAACCTCTTTCCTGGACTGCCTTGCAAATATACATAGAAGTTGGATAAAAACGGGCTTTATCCTGGCAGGTCTTTATATGGGTTATTGCTTTCCTGGCAGCATTCCTCCAGGTTCCATGTGCATGGCTGGGGCAATCTAAAACATGGCACATTTTATCAGAAGAATCACTTTCAATTTTAGTTAGGTTTATTCCATCTCCACATTGAATTCGGCACTCTCCTGAATCTAAGTTAAAGTCAGGTCTGAAACCGTGATAGGTAGTAATTGGAAAGAAGGAAGATACTCGAACTAAAGATTCAGTAACAAGTCCATCAGTAGTAATAACTTTGACTGCTACATACTCTCCTTTTCTTAAGGGTTTATTTAGATTAACCTCTATACATTTCTTCTCTTCCGGTAAAATCTTTTCCCAGGGTCTAAAAGATTGTTTTGTTACGTCTTCAGTATCCAAAAATACTCTGGCTATCTGTAAAGGTTCATTAGAGGAGTTTTTCAGATAAAGATAAACTTTGTTAAATTCTTTATTAAATCCGATATAGGTAAAACGAAGAGGATTATCTATGGGCTGGATAACCCGGTTATATTTTTTACCCTTTGAATCTTCTACCCCGATATTTATAAGTTTGTAAGGAGGAAGGGTGCATTTTACTACTACCTTGGCTATCTTTCCTGAAGGAATTGGATTGGGCAAGATATAATGCCATAAAGTCCGGTCATCTTCTTCCGCTAAAGAGGAGGTTAAACCTAAATCCTTCATTTCTTTTTCATCCATTAAACCAGAAAGAGTAATATCGGGAAGTGGAATATCATTAAGGATAACTTTGTTAATTTTAATTTCTCTTTTACTGTTATTTTTTAGGAAAAGACAAATTGAACCGTTATCAAAAGAAGATAATTTCCTGAAGTAAGCACAATCAATAGAAAGACCCTCTTTTTCTTTACCTTTTCTAAGGATAGAAAAATAAAAGAAAAAAGCGCCAATCAACAGAACTGCTATTCCAGAGATGATATAAATCCTATTCTTTTTCAATAGCCCTATCATAAATATTACTGTAGATAACCTAAAGACCTTAACCTTTCTCTGGTTTCTTCATCCATTATAACTTTGTTCTCTTTTGAACTCCTTAAGAGAGTAGCCAGGTCGCCAGAAGTCCTGACGAAGTTCATCAGGTCCTTTTCCATAATATTGGCTCTTTTAGGTTCCGAACTGATAAGATTCTTCTTTTCTTTTGGGTCTTCTTTCAAATTGTACATCTCTTTACTACCGTCATCAAAGTTATAAATAAACTTAAATCCCTTGCTGACGATTGCCTTTAGTTTAGGGCGGTTGGGAATATCCAATTCACTATAAACGGATGAATGAATCTCTTCCTTTTCTCCTTTTATCAGGGGAAGTAAACTTTTCCCCTGAACCCCTTCCGGAACTTTTATCTTCAAGTAATCACAAATGGTAGGCATAAGGTCAACATCACTTACCAGGGAATCAATAACTTGTCCTTCTGAAGAGCTTGGAAGTTTTATAATAAAAGGAACATGGATTAACTCATTATATAGGGTAGTGCCGTGACAGAGACCACCGTGTTCAAAGAATTCATCTCCATGGTCAGAGATAATAATTATCAGGGTCTTCTCTTTCAGGCCCAGATTTTCAATCTCTTTCAATAAGTCCCCGATATACTTATCAGTATATCTTATTTCTCCATCATAGAGGGCAATGATATGCTCTAAATCTCTTTTTGGAATATCCGGTTTAAGATTTCCGATTCCCCTGCCATCAACCTTTCCTTTATAATCCGGGTCAAACATCTGATCATAAGGAGCGGGTGGAACATAGTCATAGTGAGGGTCAAAATAATGGACAAAGAGAAAGAATCTCTTTTCATAATTGTTCTTTAGCCAGCCTAATACAGTTTTATTAAGAACCGGAGAAATCATAGTTAAATGAACGCTTTGTTGTTCTACGTCACGTTCCTCAAAAAGGTTGAAATCTAAATCAAGGAATAGGGTAAAGTCATCATAGAAATTGAAGCCCTGACCAAACCCATACTTTGCTTCCAGGGTAGGATTACTGATAAAACCAACCGTATAATAATCATTATCTCTTAATACTTCAGCCAGAGTGACTATTTTCGCATCCAGTTTTTTGCTGTAATCGGTAGTCTTATGCACAGAAGGGTAAAGACCGGTAAGCATTGACATATGGAAAGGCATTGTCCAGGAAGAAGTGCTTACCAGATTAGTAAAGAGGGTTGCCTCTTTGGCAAATTTATCGATAACCGGAGTAGTATTACGGAAATAGCCATAAGAACTGACATGGTCTGCTCTTAAAGTATCAATGGCAATAAGAACTATATTTGGTTTTTCTAAGCCTGCCTTTTGAATTCCTTCTTTTTTAATAACCGGTTTTTTCTCCTTTTTGCTGAAGAAGAAAGAGGAAACGGCTATTATTACCAGGAAAACACCAAGGGCAAATATCTTCTTTTTCATTTTTGACCGGTCTTACTTAACATTTCTACAAACCGTTCTGCCTGTTTAGCATAGCGGCTATCCGGATATTTATCAACAAGTTTCTGGTATTCGCGCCGGGCATCGTAATATTTCTGTTGGGAAAGATAAGAATAGCCAATCAAAAACTGAGCCCGGGGAGCAAGTTTATCATCCCTGTATCTGTATACTATATGGCGCAGTTCCTTAACTGCTTTTTCGTTATCCTGTTCTGAGAGATGGCAAAGAGCAATAAAGATATAGGCCTCTACTATCTCTTCGCTCCTGGGATAATCCCTGGTAAAATCCCTAAAGGCAGTTAGAGCCTTTTTATACTCTCTTGACTGATAATGGAACTGACCAATCATAAACTTTGCCTTAACTGCCTCTTTGCTTTCCGGAAAGTTTCTGATTAATTCTCCACATTCCTTGATGGCATTAGAGTGTAGTTTCCAGTCCTTACCGTAAATCTCTATTATCTTTTCCTGGGCTTCTATTGCTTTCTCTTCTTGGGGATATTTCTTTACTATCGTCCTATAAACTTCAATTGCCTCGGCATTTCTTTTTAATTGCCGGTAAATGCCTGCAGCTTCTTCCAGGGCTATAATTGCATATTGGTTATCTGGTGGCTGGTTTACTATCTTCTGACAAAGCAAGAGTGTTTCCTCATAACCTTTGACTTTAACCGAAAGATTAACTAAGACAGGAAGGAAATCTTCAGCCGGAACTCTCTTCAGAAAAGTCAGTATCTCTTCCGGCTCCCAGGTCGGACGGGAAATAATAAAATAGGCAGAAAGATACCCGGTTAAACTATTTCTTATTTTCTCATCACTGATTTTATTTAAGATTTGGTTATAAAAGGATATAACCTGGCTATCGGTTTCTCCCAAGACAGCTTTCCTTAATACCCTGGTAAGCCATCTTTCTTTCTTATTTAGTCCTTCAGGTGAAGGAATGGTTGAGACAGAAACCAGTTTAGTTAACCGCTCACCCTCTTTTCTTATCTCCCCCTCTTTTAATTCGGCAGGATTTAACTTATGCCATTTTAACAGAGAAGCACTTGTCTCTCTGGAAAGAGCAAAGAGAATAGCCAGTTGCTTACCATATTCTTTAAGATAAGAGTTCTCTTTATGAAAAGAGCATATCTGCCGATAGGCTTCTAAGCCATCAGTAACTGCTCTCTGGTAATCTTCTCCTTTTAAGTAGGTAGCCACAAGGTCAAGACGAATCTCTGTCAACCTCTTTCTTGCCCGGGGAAATCCTTTGAGTTTTTTATAAAGGGCTGCGCTTTCCAGAAAAAACTCTTTGGCTTTTTCAATCTTATTCTGGCAAAGAAGAATATAGCCTTTTAAATATCCTGCTTCAGCTTTTAATTCTAAAGGAGAGAAATCTTTGTAATTACCAAATAAGATGTCTTCTTTATTCTTTCTCTTATCCTTTTCAGAATAGGTTAAGGCCAATTTTCTATATTCCTTCAGGGCAGAGAGGTAATTGGCTTGTTGATAGTAACAGTCAGCTATACCTTCCCGGGCAAGAACTGTAAAAGGCATTTCCGGGAATTCTCCGGCTATTTTCTGATATTTATCTAAGGCTTCCTTTTCATTTCCTTCTTTTAAAAGGAGTTCCGCTTCCTTAATCCTGGCATAAACTCCAGCTTTTTTATCCGGGTAGGAACTAATAATGTCTTTATAAAACTCTTTTTGATATCTGCCCAAGGATAAAGAAGCCTTTTCCAGAATCTCTAAACTATTCTCTTTATCAGGTCCTTTGGCAATCTCTGCTTTAAAAGATTTTATCTTGGGTAAAATATTTTTCCTCTCTTCTTCCTGGTAAAACTTGGCCAGTTTTTCCTGTTTAAATTGGTAAGAGGGAAGTTTTCGAAGAATTTCCTGGCAGGTAGCAAAGGAATCTTTATAATTCTTCAAAACATACTCAGTTAAGGCCTTCTTTTCTAATAGGTCAGCCAATTCTTTCCCGGGCAATTTGGCTTCTTTAATCGCTTTTTGGTAATAAGGTAAAGCTATCTTGTAATAGTTCTTATTTAGATAGAAGTCACCTAATTTACCATATATTTGTTCTTTTCTCTCTTCAGACTTCAGGAGAGAGTAAATAGAATCAAAGAACTCTTTTTCTAAGAGATAAGTTTTATCCTTAGAGTAAGAAAAAAGGAATTGTTTTTTAGCATAAAGACCCACTTTTTCTTTGGAATATTTTAGGTAAGTAAGAAGGTAGATAAGAGAGGAAAAACCATCCTCTGGATAAGCGGCAATTACTTTTTCCAGGGCCGGTAGACTGGTAACACTATTGGGATTTCTATCTATCAGCTCAAGGTAAGAGGCGATTTTTTCTTTCTTAAGAACTTCTCTTAAGAGAGGAACTTTCTTTTCAGGATAATAGGAGAAGGCTATTTTGGCAATTAACTCTTTTTTCTCTTCTTGACTTTCTTCCTCTATTTTTTGATGAAATTTCTTAAGAGCACCTTCTTTTAAGGTATAGTCAGGAAAGAGACGGAATAGTTTATCACAGAATCTTTTTGCCTGTTTATAATCTTTATTCTGATAAGATAAGGAGAAGCCCTTTTCCAGACAAAGAGCCGATTCTTTTTCTTCGGGAAACTTCTCTATCCCTTCCCAGTAAGTTTTAAGGGCTTCTTCTATCTTCCCTTTTTTTTCCAAGGATTCCCCAAGGCGCAGATGAAAATAAGGAGAAGATTTACTTTCCGGATAAAGGGCGATAAGAGATTGAAAAGCAAAGAGAGAAGAGTCATATTCAGCTTTAAGGTAATAGCATTCAGCCAGAGATATGCGGACTTCTTTTATAGAAGAAGGGAAAAAGAGAACAAGATAGAGAGAGAAAGATTTAACTTCTTCCGGAGATGTTTTAAGTAATTCAGGAAGGTCTTTAAGAATTTGGCCTATTTTTTCTTTTTCTTTTAATCTTTCTCCTGATTTCTTTAATTTAACTTTTTTTCTGAAATTTTGCCAGTATCTCTCTTTTAATTTCTCTTGGGCATAGAGACCCAATCTTTTTTCCGGATATTTAAGATAGGTTAAAAGAGAAATAAGATAAGCAGGTTTTTCATTTTTCTTTTGGTAAAAATCTATTATCTTACTTAAGGCGACCAGGGAAATAGCCTCATCCGGCTTTTCATCCAGGATTGCCAGATAACGAGAAACTTCTTTTTCGGGAAGAATGTCTTTTAATGCTTTAGAAAAAGATAGAGAGGGACAATATGTAAGGCACAGTTCTATCTTTTCTGTTGCCTTCCGGTAATTCCGGGAAGAGATGAGATTAAAGGCACTTTCCAGTTGCTCCTGGCATCCTTTATTTTGGGAAAAAACAGGGCTTGATAAGACCGAATAACCGATTAAAATAATTAAAATGACTAAGGACTTCTTAATCTTTGCCTCCCTTGGTGATTATCTCTAGGGCCTGAAAAGACCGCTGGTGTTCTGGATATCCCTCCATCAAGGTTTCAAAGATTTTTTCCATCTTTAACCTGTTGCCAAAATTCTCCTTCTGGATTAATGCCATCTTAAAGAGGGCCTCTGGAGCATAATCACTTTTAGGATAATTATTAACTATCTTACTCAACTCTTCTGATGCCTTCTGGTAATCATCCTTTTTTAGGTAAAAGAGAGCAATTCCATATTGGGCTTTGCTCTTTTTCTCAGGAGAAGCATTACCCCTTAAAATCTCTTGGTAAACAGCTAACTCTTTATCTAACTGACTTTTAATCTGAGATAATTTGCCTATCTTCTCTTCTAACTCCAAAAGGGGTTTGGTTGGCGGAAGAAAAGTTTTTGCCAGGATAATGTTTCTGCCGGCTTCCTCTATCTTTCCTTCAGAGAAAGAGAGAGCAGAAAGTCCATAATAGTAATGACCTTTGGTTATTTGAGAGTCGGGATGGTCCTTAAGGTAAAGTTGATAAAGGGGCAGGGCTTTTTGATAATTTCCCTGAACAAAATAAAGATAGGCAGAAAGGAATTTTTCTTCCTCTCTGGAAAAGACAATCTTCTTTTTTAACTCTCCTTTCAGTTTCTCTAAAGAGACCTTGGCAACTTTGGTATCTGGATATCGGTTGATAATTTTTGTATAGAAAGGTATTTTACCCTCAGATGGTTTCAATCTTCTCATACTTTCCAGAGCACTGACCGCCTGAAATGAATCCGGGTAAAGTTCTATGACTTTTCGGTAAGCTATAATCAATTCTCCTTCCGGCCAGTCAGATTCTTCCTTGAGGCAGGCAATCCGTAAAAGAGAGGATGAAGCGGCAGAACTATCCGGATATTTCCGGATGACTTTTTTATAGAGGAGATAGGCCTTGGGATAATTCCCTTTATCCTTATAATCATTTGCTTCTCTATTCAGTTCCAGGGCCCTAAAGTTAAACCTCGGTTTCTGGCCAGAGAATTCTTTTATTCTCTGGTTCCTGTAGAGCAAAATGCCGGCTAATTTAGGAATGGCAATTATGACCAAAAGACCAAGAGATAAGATTAAGATTATCCTTTTATTTCTCTTCATTCTCTTCCATCAGGTCTGAGTAGAGATTGAGGGTTTCCAAGTAATTGCCTTTATTGAAGTAGACCTTGGCTAAAATTTCCTTGGCTTTCCTGGCTAAATTTGTCTTTGGTCTTTCTTTTATTAATTTTAAGGAAAGGTCAATCAGCGCTTTATCTTTTCCTTCTTTTTGGTAAAGGTTGACTAATTTTTCATAGGCAGCCAGACCAACCCTATAGGAGGCGTACTGTTTGGTGCATTCCTTACAAAACTTCTCCGTTTCTTTTTCTTTCTTTTCATCCGGCAGTTTTTGGATAAACTTATCCAAAGATACTTCAGCTATGTATTTATCCGGATATTCCCTGATAAATCTCTGGTAAAGGAGAAGTTCATCTTTTTTCTTTAATTCAACCAATCTCTCCAAGGCAACCCTGGAAATTTCATTATCCGGATATTGACCAATAATTTCTGTATGGAAAGAGACAGCATCTTCCGGCTCCTTTATCCTTTTAAGATTATCTAAAGAACTGACCGCCTGGTAAGAATCGGGAAATCTTTTAATGACCTCCTCGTAAGCCCTGATTAAGATAGATTTCCTTTTACCCAATTTCTCAAGAATCTGCGCCTTCTGGTAAAGAGAAAAAGCTGCTTCCTTGCTTTGCGGATACTCTTTAAGAATCTTTTCATAAGTTTTTAATGCTTTGCGATACTGCCTTTGGCCAGCATAGTTAGAGGCATCAATTTTAAGAAGAATGGCTCGGCCAACCTCTTTTTTCATCTCCGTTTTTTCTAAAGGTGTAACAAGTTTTTTTATCTCTTTCTGAACACTTAAATAACCGGCTATCCTGGGAATAAAGATAATAGCCAATAGACCTGCAACAATAACAATGATTAACCTCTTTTTAGGAAAAACCTTCTTTTTCATTTGGTTCCTTCTTTCTCTTCCCATCTTATAATATGGGGGGTAATAAAGATGATTAATTCCTTTTTATTTTTCGTATCTTCTTTACTTCTAAAGAGATAACCTAAAAGAGGAATGTCTCCCAGGATAGGAACTTTACGAATTTCTCTCTTTTTTTCCTCTCTGATTAATCCTCCAATTACCGCTGTTTCACCATCTTTTACCATCACTGTAGAGGTAGCCTCTCTCATTTCCACTACCGGCACTTTCTCGGTTGTCCCTACTAAAGACGTTATTTTAGGATTGACCTTCATCGTTATGTAGCCATCCTCATTAATATGGGGAGTAACCGTCAGGGTTACACCAACGGTAACAAACTTTACCTCCTCATATTCTACCCCGGTCTGGGGCACAATGGTAATTGTGCGGTAAGGCTGTTCTGAACCTACCTTAAAGGTAGCTTTTTGGTCATTAACTACCAATACTCTTGGACTGGAGAGTAAATCAGTTGTGCTTTCTGATTCCAAAGCTTTGATAATCACATTGTACATATCCTTTTTCAGGTTCCCCATCTGGAAAAGAAGAGAAGCCGCAGAAGTAGTAAGATCCTGACTCACATTTCCCGAGACTTTAAGGTCATGTTCCCCTGTAGCTGACCATTCTATACCCAATTTCTTAAGTTTGTTTCTGTCTACAGACATTATCCTGGCTTCAATGAGCACTTGCTTGTTCTTTTCATCAAAGGTCTTTATCATCTCTTTAATCTGCTCCATTTTGCTGGACAAAGTGCAGGCAATAACCTTATTGCTCCTTTTATCAACCTCTACCCAGCCCTCTTCTTCCTTGATAAGTTTGGTCAGTTTTGGCTTGATCTCTTCAGCCAGAGCATAATTCAACTGAAAAGAAGATATCTGAAACCTTTGGCTATCAACCTTTACAATAATCTTTCTTATCCGTTCTATATTTTTATAAGTATCGGTAATGATTAATTGATTGCTCGTTTTGTCTGCCTGAACCACCCCTCCGGCAGAAAGGAGTTTCCCCAGGCTCTTGGCCAGTTCTTCAGCCCTGGCATATTGTAAAGCAAACATTTCGGTCGTTATTCTGGGTTCCTTATCCATCCTCTCCACTATCTTTTTCATTATCTCAATATTGGCCGGGGTATCAATTACCAAGACCTGATTAAGGGCCTTATCTGCATTTATCTTTCCTTTGGTAGTAACCATCTCTCCTAATTTCTTCTGCACGGTCTCGGCATCAGCAAAGTCAAGGTTAAAGGTGTGAATAACAGATTTTTCATCTAACTGGTTAATTATTTTTTCTATTACCTTAACCTTCTCTTTGGTATCAATGACGATAATCTTGTTTGTTCTCGGGTCGGCAAGAACCTTGCCGGCGGTAGAGGAAAAACCTTTCAAAAGTTCGGATAATTCCTGGACATTAGCATAATTAACATTGAAAATCTTCCTTATCTGACCAAATTGCCTGGCATATTCATCCTGGCTCATTACCATTATGGTATTGTCTTCCCTGGTATAGACAAGGCCATTAGTAATAACCACCTTATCCAGAAGTTCCTGGACGGTAATATCCTTTATCCAGAGAGTTACCTTTCCTTTAACCTGGGGAGTACAAAGAATTGTCCAGCCACTTGTATCAGAGATAATCTTAAGGACCTCGGTAATATCCATTCCTTCTACGTCCAGACTGACTACCCTGCTTTCACCTCCCTTGATTGTGGGAGTAATTACTTCCTGGGCAAAGACCCCGGAAAGAGTAAAGAAGATTAAAAACAAAAACATTCCCAAAAACCTTTTCATCTTTTTTAACGGGTTAGTTCTACAGCCTGCTCCCCGTAATGTAAAATTACCTTATTAGAACTTACTTCTCCCACGGTGAAACCAAGCACCTCATCCCCCTTCTTATAGACAGAAGTGGTCTTTTCTCTCTTATCCTTGATTAATGCCTTATAGGTATTGCCTGCAGAGATTATGCCTACCAGAGCAAGGTTCTCCAGCATCTTTTTGGTGCCAAGATGAGCTAAGGTCTCCATCTCCCCTTTACCAAAGGAAGGTTTGAAAAGTACTCTCTTTACCAAAACTTTTTCATAATCGGAGAAAGATTTTGGCTCTTTTCTCAGTTCTATCCGGAACCTTCCTTTATTAGAATTAGCCAAGGGGTTATTTTTAAGGGGAATGAAGAGAGTAACTACCTCTCCAAAGAGCCAGATGACTAAAAGTATAATCAAAAAGGAAAAATAATCAAAGAGAGTTTTTTTCTGTAACCTTTCCTTAAAACTTACTCTTTTTTCTTTCTTCTGCTTATTTTCCTTACCCTTCTTTCTTCTCATTCTTCTACCAGAAATCTTTCCATCTGAAGGGAAGCTCTGACAATCTCTTCTCCTTTGGCATTAATCTGAATCCTTCTCACTTTAATCAGGAAAGGGGAGGTCTTAATCTCATAGAGGAAGCGTCCCAGATTTAAGATATCGGCCTCTGCCTCTACCTGAATAGTATACCTTTTATAAAGACCTTTGTCCATTATCGGTAAGGGCTTCATACTGACGATTCCCACATCCAAAGGTTTGGAGATATTCTCTATCTCCCGGAGAAACCTGGCCAGTTCTTCTTCATCAGAACCCTGGGCAAGAATTGCCTTTTTGTAGGTCTGGTAATTTTTCTCCACGTCTTCCTGAATCTCCAAGGCATACCTTAATCTTAAAAGATTACCTTTTTCTTCAGTTGTTATTCTACCCGAGTGAAACCAGCGGTGGGCTATCGGCTGAACCAGAAACTTATAAAGCAGCGCAGAACCGACTACAATTACCGTAGCAAGAGCAATCCTCTTTTCCCGGGATGAAAGATTAAAAGATATCATTATCTCTTTCTCGTTTGACCAAGATGGCAGTAAAGTTCAAAATTAACCACCTCTTTCTGACCTACCCTTCGGCGGGTAGCATAATTTACCCGTATATTTTCTAAAGATGGGGAATTCTCCAGGATAGACACATAGTCAAAGACAACTGATAATTCCTGGGCTTCTCCCCTCAAGATAAGAACCTTACCTGTTTCCAGAGAGAAGGTAGATAGAAGAACGGATTTGGGAGTAATCTGGTAGAGTTCGGCTAAGATATCCAGAGAGTCTGAATCTCCACCCAACTCTTCATTAAGAGCTACCAGTCTTTTCCGCTCTCTCTGTATACGGCTGGCTAATGGCTTTATCCTCTTTATTTCTCTGATAATCAATCTGGCTTCTCTTTCTCTTTTGTAAAGTTTAAAAGAGAGATTAACCAGTAAAAGGAAAAAGATGATTAAGACAAGAAAAACTTTTTTAAAGAAGAGTCGTTGTTTTGTCTGAAACTCTTTCTTTTTCTTCTCTTCTATTGGTAAAAGGTTTAAGGTTACTGGTTGAAACTCAGGCACCTCTATCATTGAAAGAGCCTGACCCAAAATTCTGGGAAGTCCCCTTTCTTCTTTGATTCTTTCTTCCTCTTTTTTTAACTCTTCAGAAAGGCCAATTTTTCCTAAGGGGTCTAATATCTCTACCCTGACTTTGAAAGAGTTTTCTAAATCCCGGCTAATTTCTTTCTGGTTTCTTTTTTCTCCACAAAGAAATATCTGACCCAAATTTCCTTTAGATAAGTTTTCTTTAATCAGGAGCAAACCCTGGTTCAATTCAGAAAGAAGAACCGAAGATAAATCTTCCTTATCCTTTATCCTGATACTTCGGTTACCGATTAGATTTTTACCTTTCAAAAAGATTATATCCAGGTAATCAGGGTTAAAATCAATAAGGGAAGTAATTGCATCAGAACTTAATGGTTCAAAGTTATAAAGAAACCAGTTAGCTAAAGCAGCACTACTCAACTGAAGCATCTCTGGTTCTAAACCTAAAGTATGGAGAGGAGAAAGATAATCAGAGACTTCTTTCTGCCGGGCAATAACCAAAAGTAATTTGGAATATCCTCCTTTTTCACTTATAAGGTGGTAGTCAAAGGTTATTTCTTCTTTAGTATAGGGGGTAAGGTCAGGTAACTGGTAGTTAACCATCTTCCTGATTTCTACAGGGTCAGTGGAAGGTAGAGAAAGATATCTCTGGAAAGTCAGGTAATGGGGAAGAGAGATAACAAGATTGTTAATACTTATTTTATTGGTCTTAAAAAAAGAGGTTAAGTTCTTCTTGTCTTCTTTTAAGGAAAAGGGAATAATCCTGCTCAGTTCTATCTTCTCTTTTTTCCTTTTCCTTACCTGAAAGATTCTTCCTTCTTCGTCAGCAATGTCTAAGAGGGTAATTTTATCTTTATCTTCCCGGAAGATTCCTTTCAGAGATTTAAGATTAGCAATTAATCTTTCGGAAATCTCTTCTGTCTTTTTCTTTTCTTTCAAATTCCTCTCCAAACAGTCCTTATAACTCTACGCTTTACAGTTTACTTCCTAATGGGCAATTTCGTCAACTTTCAAAAAGAGAAAACTTTATAAATACAGAAACCAACCCTAAATATATTAGTAAAAAATGAGAAAGGGAATATATTTAACATTGGCTGCTATATTGGGAACAACGCTAATTGGAGCACCTGTAAGGGCTGGTAATAATAAACCGGAAACAAAATTAGAATCGAACTTTCTTGACCGTGAAATAAACAGATTATCAGAAAAAGGATTAATCCAGGTTACCGAAGAAGTAACGAAAGGATTAAAAGAGAAATATCCGGCGAATTATTTTTTTGAACGGAAAGAAGGAAAATGTTCCCCAGGTGGATGCGGTTGTGGCCATTATGTTGCGTATTACAAAAGAGCTACTAATGAGGCATTTTCAAATTTAATGGCTCTTTACAAATACCAGAAAGAATTAAAAAAACCAGAAAAGGAAATCAATGAGACAAGAAGATTACTTGTTCATTGCCTTTATCTTCAGCATACCTTTAAGTTTTCTGATAACCGGGCAAAAGTTGTCGGTAGACATGCGCAAAATTTTGCTAAAGAGATAATGGAATCAGATACAGAATTTGGAAAATCTGATAAAGTTGTTTATGGTTTGTTTAGGATGAAGTTTAAATAAGTAAGAATTTTTGCTTTAATCAGACAAGCAGTTTACTAAAACAACCCCTATATTGCCGTCATAATAAGCAAGGCCCCAATAATAAAGAAAAAGAGAGCAGTGAGAAGTTTTACTGTGGCTATATGTTTTCTGGTAAATTTAGCCAGTTGTTCAGAGGTGGTTCCCAGATAACTGATAAGAAATACAATGATAAGAGGTATAACAAACATAAGATTATAGAGAAGAAGATAGGAAAACCCACATCTCCTCATCCCTTCCTGGCTACTAACAAAGACAATAGTGGGCAGATAGACCTGACCGGTACAGGCTAACTCTAAAAGAGAAACGATAAAACCGGTTATAAGAGCGGCCAGGATATGGCGGCGGAATCTCATTTCCCTGCTTATTGTCAGATGAATTCGCCTCTTGAGAAAAGAAGGAAGCTGAAGTTTAATCTCCTTAAGTTTACCTTTTCTTGCCTTGAAGAAATCATTAAGACTGAAAATACCCAGGACTATTGCCAAAGAAGCCACCCCTATATTAAGGATACGGGAAAAGAGCGAATAGATAGTTAATCGCTGTATAAAGATAAAAGCGCCACACCCTATCAGAAAATAGGTTAGAAATACGGCAAAAGTGAAAGAAGCCCCCAACAGTAGCAACTCTTTCCGTTTACTTCCCATAAGGGCAAGATAAGAGATAAAGAAAACAATAGTAGTAAAGGCACAGGGATTTATCCCGTCTATAAGACCGGCAAAGGCAACTGTGAAAGGACCAAAAGATTTAAAGCGCTCTATTACATTTTTCCTGGCAGAAATAACCTCATCCTCTTTAATATCCCAGGGACAGACAGTTCCGGTTTCAGCATACTCAGCAATCTTTTTTTCTATATTCTTTAAGGTAATCTCTTTCTCATGTAAGTATTCAGAACCAATAAAAAGAGTGGTGGGTAAAAGTCGCTTTTCTTCCGGGACATTATATTTCTCTGAAATTGCTTCATTCAAAATCTTATTCTTCTCTTCCGTTAGATTGAATCTCTTAATCCTTACGTCAGGATATTTCTGTTCAATGTAATTTATCAGATGGAAGACGCGTTGGCATTGCTTGCAGCCAAACTCAAAGAAGAAAGCAAGACAAATCTCTTTCTCTTCCTTGATACCTTCACTCTTTATCTTTGATATCTTTTCAAAAGAAACCTCTTCCGGCCAGGGACAACCTCCTTTTTCCTTGTATTTTATGATTAGTTTCTCTAAATTCTCTTCTACCTCTTTTTCTCCGCCTAAAACATCTTCTCCAATAAAGACAACCGGAAGTTCATTATCGGTATCCTGGTATTTTTCCTCTAATTCGGTTAATAACTGGTAGTTCTCTATGTTGTCTATGTCAAAGTATTTGACTTCTATCTTACAGTTATTCTTTTCAGCCAGAGAAAAGATATTCTTTTTCTCTACTGCCTCACAACGTTCACAATCTTTAGAAGAGAAGACGTAGATATGGATAATGGAAGTAGATTGAATCTGTTCTGGGTAGGTTATATCCGGATTGAAAATAAGAGTTAGTAGTGTCAGGAAGGGAAACAGAAAGAGGAATAAAACTTTATGAATTGATAATCTTTTCTGGTAAATAGGTTTTAAGAAAGACATATTTTTTTTGAGGTGAGAAATTATTCCTTTATCAAGCCATAAACAGGAGCTTCTATCTTTGGCTGGTCAGGATTATTAGTGTAGATAGTTATTTTTCCTTTTACATTACCTACTGGTGTATTCTTCTTTAAAGTAGCAGTTATCTCATATTCTTTGCCTTTTTTCTTGGGGATAATTTTTGTGGAGATAAAGTTCAGATTATTTTCTATCTTTTCTATCTTTAAGGGTTTATTACCTGTGGTAAAGATAGTTATCTTACGCGTAGGAATTTCTCCTTTCTTTACAAAGCCAAAGAAGAACATAGATGGATAGAACTCTATATCTCCTTTGATATTGGCAGTAACCGGAACCTCTATCTTACGGCGTTTCCTGCTGGATGTATAAATAGTTATCTTTTCCTCTAACTTACCGATGGGAATATCCGGGGAAAGAGCAATCTTTATTTCAAAACCTTTGTGGTATTTATGCGTGCTTTCAGAAACCTTGGTAGAGATATAATCAGAAGAAGATTCTGCTTTAAGAATCCTTAATCTTTCACCTTCCGGTTTAATGATATATATCTTTCTGGTTGCAGGAGTTCCTTTCTTAACATCCCCGAAATAAATACTTCTGGGAGAGACAAGAAGTTCTGTTTTAATTAGTCCTTGTATCTGAAGTTGAACTAATGGAGTTATCGGGTCATTAGAATGGACATATACTTTGTGGCTTTGAAAACCTCTACGACCAACAGTATCAAATGCTACTTTAATTTCTCCCTTTCCTTTAGGAGGAATATTCTTATCTGAAATAAGGGCAGCAGTGCAACCACAGGTTGTTCTTACCCTGGAGATTATAAGTTCTTTCTTGCCTGCATTCCTGAATCTGAAGATATACTCTATCTTTCTCTCCTGGTCACTTTTACCAAAGTTATAGGTATATTCATTGAACCTTATATCCGGCCCTTTTATCTCTATCTTGGGAAAAGAGGTTTTATCTCTGGAGACTAAAAGAGAGAAACCGGAATAATAACTGGCAAACTTCTTTTTGGGTATTGAATAAGGTTTTTTAGGAGGGTCTATTATCTTTAGATTATCTCCTTCAAACTTCTCTATTACCAGGAAATGATTATTCCAGAGATGAGCAATTACAGGTATCTTTAGTTTAGATAATTCATCAAGACCTATCTTTATTCCTACTGCATATAATCCTTTCCTTCTGGCTGCTTTGTAGAGACCATACATCGTAGTGCCTTGTTTGTCTTTATAGCCAGAAAGGCGGGTAAGTTCCTTGAGGTTTGTTTTCACTCCTAATTTTTGGCAGATAACTAAGAGACTTTTGGGACCACAGAGAGGGTCAGGTTTGGTTTGGGCAGAGAGAAAAGGAGTGAAAATAAAAAAGGGAAACAGAAATGATAAAAAGAATAAAAGTAGTAAAGTTTGCTTTATTTTCATAATACAGCGATTTAGATTTTCCTGAAGGAGATTCTATTCTATTCTTTCTTTTAACTTTTCGTCAAAACTCCCCCTTCTGCTTAAAATATTACAAATCCTCAAAAAATAAGAGCACCTTACCTTAAAGCGCCCCTCTTTCCTCTCCTCTCTTCCTCCGGCAGATAAATCTGTTCGATGTATATGACATATATTTTTCGAAAAGGTGCCTGGTACAATTATTAACAGAACTTTCAGAACTTTGTTAAATTTTGCCATTTCTCTTAATCTAAGTCCTTATGTAGCAACAACTTAAACTCGATTAATCCTTAATTTTTTCTGAATCCTCTC
>SDBU01002262.1_pt1 | contig 25937 bp, 13 predicted proteins | sample 2277071 | NCBI WGS metagenome assembly SDBU01 (sample SAMN10397929, study PRJNA504765) | marine sediment metagenome | isolation source: marine sediment core GS08_GC12, 126 cmbsf | place: Arctic Ocean: Gakkel Ridge, Loki's castle | collected 2008
TATGAAAAAAATCTGACCAACCTGATCAATGACGTTCGCGCTGAATTTAAGGCTCCTAAGATGCCTGCTGTTGTGGCCACGGTTGGTTTCGGCGGTTACAACATGGCCGACAAATTTCTGCAGATACTGAAAGCGCAGATGGCCGTCGGCGATCCGAAGAAGCATCCGGAATTCGCCGGGACCGTGGCCTCCGTGGACACCCGCGATTTCTGGCGGGAGGTCGATGAATCACCGATGAGCCAGGATTACCACTACAACCGCAATGCCGAGACGTACCTGCTGGTCGGCGACGCGCTGGGGCGGGCCATGGTTGAGTTGATACAGGGGGTGAAATATGAGGCTGATTCTGCAGCGCAACCGGCCAAGCAGCAACCAGTTGCTCAGCAGGTGGATCATGGACAAGCGGACCAGAAAGTGGCCCAGGCGGCGCTCAAACCGATAATCCTGGACGGAATGGCTCCCCAGTTCATTGATAGGAACCGTAAGACATTGTTGAGTGGAGCAAACGCGGAAAAGGGTGCCCGGGTTACACCATTTCTGAACGATACGCTGGGTTTCGGATTGACCGAGTTCTATCGGCAGGCCGGGGTCGATGAGTATGACTGGCACGCCTTCGGCCCGGATCTCAAGAACGTGCAGTGGGATTACTACAGCTTTGACCCGCAAGAGACGAAGCCCAAAGACAAAGGCGGCCCGCGTTATCGCAAGGTGACCTACCCCGAGGGGATGACGAACTGGTTTGCGGTTGATTTTGATGCCGCCAAGGCTGGTTGGAAGAGCGGGCTGCCGCCGTTCGGTCAGTTTGGCGGAAAGCTGGAGAAGCCGGCGCGTGACTGCTCGATGTCATTCTGCGGGTGCAGCGACCCGTTGCGTTCTTTGTGGGAGAAAGAGGTGCTTCTCGTGCGTGGAACCTTTGAATTCCCGCCGTTCAAGGAGGGCCACCGCTACCGGATTGTTGTCGGTGGGAGCGCTCATGTGAATGCCGGGGAGGGCTATGCCATCTATGTCAACGGCAAGCAATTGATCGAGTATCCCCATGGTGTCGGAAAGAGACAGGGCGCACAACCGCGCGGCGCTTTCGTCGACAGGGAATTTGTCAAGGAGTTCCAGGGCGGAACGGTAACCATCGCGGCCACCAGCTTTTTGAAGTATTTCCACCCACGCGCTAAGAGCATTCCTCCCCAGGGGCACTTCAACCTCTGGCTGGAAGAGATGAAAATCCCGCCGCTGGATCGTGCGGAAAGCAAGTGATAGGCCATGGCAGCCCGCTTGCTGTTAGATGAGACTTCCGAACGCAATTTAAAGTGAATGCCACAGTGACGAAAGGAAACAAAGCTATGAACAGGAAGAAGATATTGGGTATGGGACGGCAAGGCATCAGACTACGACTTATCACGGCGGCTGTGATTGCGTCAGCAGCGATTGCATCGTCAACCACAAGGTCCGCCGAGAGCGGGACGCTACGTGTCCACAACATCTTTGGGTCCAATATGGTCATCCAGCGTGACAAGCCCATCACGATATGGGGCTGGATCGAGCCCGGCCGCAAGGTGTCTGTAGAGTTTGGCCGGGAAAAAGCCGAGGCCACGGCCGGTGGTCAGGCGGGCCAGTGGGAAGTGACCTTCAAGGCCAGAGAAGCAAATGCTACCGGCCAGAAGTTGACAATTGCCGCCGGCGACGAGAAGATCGAGTTGGGTAACATCGTCATCGGCGACGTCTGGGTGATGAACGGCCAGAGCAACATGGCCTGGGGGCTTGGCAAGACGTTACAAGCCGATATGGAACTGGCTCAGGCGAATCTGCCGCTGCTGCGTCAGGTCCGTATCTCGCCCAATGAGCAATACACGCTCCAAAAAGACTTGTCGGCCGACAAGGTCAGCGATTGGAACGTCAGCACGCCGGAAACCGCAGGTCAGTTTTCAGCCATCGGCTATGCCTTCGGGTCACGTCTGCAGCGGGCGTTGCAGATCCCCATCGGTATCATCGATAACGCACGCGGCGGCGCGTCGATCGAAAGCCTGGTTCCCCGTCACAAGTTCGACGACCACCCACTCGCCGCTAAATACGCGGCCTGGGTCGAGAAACGCCGGGCCGAGTTCGACTGGGACGCGGCCATAAAACCGCTCATCGAGAAATGGGAAACCAATGTCGCACAGCAGCGCGACAAAGGTGTACCCGGGGAAAAACTACCTCCAAAACCAACCCGCAAAGATCTGCGATCCTGGAACGTACCCGGCCGCAGCCCAGGCGACGCCGCTTCCTGTTACAATGGCATGTTCGGTGCTTTCAAGGGCTTGAATATCAAGGGAGTACTCTTTCACCAGGGCTATAATAACGCGATGGGGACAAGCTGCCGGCCGAAGCGCTATCGGGTCCTCATGAAACTTATGGTCGAGGGTTGGCGTGAGGATTTTGGCGATCCGAAACTTCCGGTGGGAGTCATCGGCTTCTGCGCGGGCAGCATTCCGCAGACGTTTGATAACTTCGAGGTCTGGTCGGTTTCGGGTGGAGCTTTTATCCGGGAGGCCCAGCGGCTGGGGCTGAGCGATCTCGATGATCCGGCCAATACGGCGTTCCTGCCTGCGTATGACATCCAGATACCGGGATTGCATCCCCATAAAAAAAGGCCGCATGGTGTCCGGGCGGCACGATGGGCGCTTAACAGAATCTACGGCACGAAGATCAATTGGGACGCCGCGTCACTCGTCTCTGCCGAGCGGGATGGCGATTGCATGGTGCTGACTTTCGACAAGGGCGTATTCCCGGATGATATGTCGACGGCCCCGGAGGGTTTCTCGATTGCCGACAAGTCGGGCAAGTTCTACTTGGCGCACGCGGCGTATCCGATGAAGAAGGATGTCGGTATATGGAACACGGCCAACAAGAACTTCGATACCACGAAAATCTATGTGTGGAGTCCGTTAGTCAAGGAGCCGGTGGCCGTGCGTTACGCGTGGGCCACAAGCCCCATGGGCAACCTGAAAGTCAACGGTAAGCAGTGGCTGCCGATGCACAGTTTTCGCACGGACGAGTGGGACTGGCCGGAGAGTGAGGATCCGGCAGAGAGTCTCGTGGACCGCGGCAGGAATCGGGCGATGCAGAAGGAGGCCGCCGAGCGCCTGGAGTATCGCAAGACGGAGGAGGCCAGGCGAGCGGTCGAGATCCTCGAGCGGATCAAGACACTGGGCAGGAAGGATCCCGGAACCGTTCGATAGAATAACAGAATGAAAGGAAATGCTATGAAGAAGATCTTGTTTGCTGCAATGGGTGCCGTGATGCTGGCGGTGGGATCAGGTGTGCGGGCCGAAGATAAGGCAGGCGCGGAAGTAAGGAAATCGTTGCAGGAGTTGCAGGAGGACTTCCGGAAGCTCGAATTCGGTATGTTCATACATTATAATATGGCAACATATAAGAGTGTCCAATGGGTCTCTGGATACCATAGTCCCGCCGACTTCAATCCCGGTGTAGACAGTATCGACACTGATGCGTGGGCAGATGCCGCGGTATCTGCCGGCATGAAATATGGCGTACTTACGGCAAAACATGTCGCAGGCTTTTGCCTTTGGGACAGCAAACATACGACGTATGACGTTATGCACCCTGATTGTCCGTACCAGAAGGACCTCGTAGCTCAGTTTATTAAGTCATTCAAGAGCAGAGGATTAAAGGTGGGGCTTTACTACTGCTGGCGTCACCCCGGATTTGGTGACAGCAAGAAATATAAGGTCTTGCCGCCCGAATGCGACCCTGCGACGCATACGCTCGAACAGCAAATCGAATTTCAGAAGGCGCAGATCGCCGAACTTGTCACGAAGTATCCGGATGTGTTCTACATATGGAACGACGGTCTCGATCCCGAGATCATGGCGGCCGACAAGGCCCTGGCCTTCTTTAGAGGTATGCGTTCGGGTGTTCTGGCCAGCGCGAATTGGTGGAGTTGGGCCAGGAAAGGAACGCCTTATGTGGATATCGCCGTCAAAGAGATGAGGTCGTTCCCGCAGACCAATACGGCGCCGGGCGAGACGTGCTGGTCCCTTGAACAGAAATGGTTCTGGTACGAAGGATTTCGCTCCAAGCCGGCTAAGCAAATGATCGGTCTGATGACCACGGCACATAGCAGGAATTCGAATTTCCTGCTCAATGTTGGCCCTGATAGGAATGGGAATATTATAGAATCCAGCATAAAGACATTGGCGGAAATCGAAAAGCTGTGGAAGCCCTGAATTAGATGAAAACCCAGTTCAGTGATTACGATAAAGCTGTCAACGAAATCGAAGAAATAATTGAAAATCAAAATAAAGGAAAAGAACATGACAACAAGAACCCGAATTAAAACTCTATTGAATCTCGCCGCTGTCCTATGAAACGACGCAAATTCCTCAAAATCGCCGGTAGCGGAATAACACTATCGCCTTGGCTCGAACAGTTGGTAATCGCTGCGGAGGATAGCGCCATGGGCGCCAGCGTTTTGGACGATAGTACAAATCCCGACATTCGCTCTCTGTTTGAATCGAACAACGAAGAAGCTTTGGTGCTTACCGAGGCCGTTTTTCGCAAGTGCATTTTTCAAAAGATCCTTCCGCCCACAGAGCCCTTGAAACACAACTGGGTTTATCCCGGGGGGCCCTATTACAAAGGCCAATGGATCTGGGATTCGATGTTCGTGGTAGATTTATTGAGCATTTTGCCCGGCAAGAAAAAGGTGATCCGGGGCATCTTTCAAAATTACTGGGACTTCCAAGATCGCTGGAACCGGAAGATGCCCGACTATGCCCAGGATATGATTACCGTCGCGATCAAGACCGCACCGCAAGAGGTTCGGCAGTTTTCACAGATACCGATCCTCGCCTGGGGTGTTGAGCGTGTATACCGTCGCAATGGCGACAAGCAACTTCTCAGACAATGCTTAGGTCGGCTCGAACGGTTTCATGACTGGTACTGGCGTGAGCGGGATGTGACCAACATCGGATTGGTCACAGTCGGTTCCTACAGCGGGAAACTGCAACATGCACGTTGGGAAACGTTCGACTATGAATGCAATATGGACGACCTCAAGCTGACGGTTCATCCCTCGCGCAAAGGCCCCAACGAAGGCACCTGGTATGGCGACATCTGTGTGACGGGTAACACGTCATACCTCATCATGGGCGAACGGAGCCTCGCCCGGTTGGCAGAAATCGTCGGAGACCGACAGATGGCAGCGCGGCGAAAACGTCGGATCGACAAGGCCGTCCAGGCGATGCGCGACCACATGTGGGACGAAAAGGCAGGAACGTTTCTGTCAGTCAAGCGTGATACGATGGAAAAGGTTCCGGTGGCAACTATAGGTAGCTGGATTCCGTTGACAGCGGGTGTTCCCACCAAGGCCATGGCAAACCGCATGGCCGAAGTGCTCGCCACTGATGCCTGGCAGACACCGCTTCCGGTCCCGACTGTAGATCGCACGGATCCGCGATGGAAATCCAATGGCTTCTGGCGGGGAGACGTCTGGCCCTCGACTAACTACCAAATCGCTCGAGGCCTAGCCGACTATGGACACAAAACTCTCGCGGCTGACATCGCCGATAAGACCGTCGCCAACGCAATCAAAAACGGCATCAACGAACATTACGAATCCGTCTCTGGCAAGCCCATCGGCGTCAAGGATTACTGCATGAGCTGTACGTTGGTGACCATGATGCTCGATGGCCTTACGCAAAAATACCAAGTGAGGCTTCGCGACGAACCGCGCGATGTCAAGCTGCTCAACAAACTACTTCCCACTAGAGAATAGGTCCAGAAAAACCAGATCATTTATTTGAGTCTGATCCCCTACGAAAATCTTGATCCAGTTGTATGAGAGAATCTCTCCGTACGTCTTGACCGAAGCATTTAAGTAAGAGACTATACCACAAGACATCCTTCTCCTGAGTCGCAAAATGTGATAATTCTTCGACAAATTCATGTCACCATTTTGACTCCATAGATGCTGATTTTACATCAATCGGATCCAAAAAAATGTTATTTTTTGGCGGAATATTGCAATTTTCAAAAAAAAATATCGGGCCAATTTCGGATTCAATGTCCTACTCTTGGGTATAGTGTTGTTTTTGTAAAATCCAAAGAGATAGTTCAATGTCGTTCTCTGGACCAAGGCCCCCCAGCGGATTGACCTGCTGCGACCACACGGTCGTAACGCACGTACTCCATGGCCAGTCTGGTCTGCCGGGATAGACGGTGAAAGTGAAACAACACTTAGCCGTGCGCTACTTAGTGCGAAATTGCATACATAATAATATTGATTCCCATTTGGATTGCTTTTTCGTAACTCTCTCTCCCGAACTCATCGCCATCTCTATCACACCAGCCGCAGTGAATATCTGTTGAGCTAAGAAAAATAGCAAGACGGTCATCGATAAAGACCCCTCTGGCGCCGTGATTCTGGCCATGCATATATGGCAGAGCACTTCGCTGTTCTGGTCTTTTGGAGCGAGGACTCGGAATCCTTTGAGGCTTCGTGAACCGTAATTGCGGCAGGCCGGTGTCGCCAAGGTCATATACATTGTGGAATACTTCGTGCTCCCTCGGTATCTTCTGTACGGCTCTGGTTCCAAAAACTTCTTCGAGTATTGTATAGGAACTTTTATAAAAGAAATCACCGCCGCTACCAACTACACAGTCATCCATCAACATGAAACCACCACGTTTGATATATTCTTTTAAGTTTCTTTTTTGTTTCGCAGTGAACTCAAAACGGTTTTCGCCGGTCATAAAAAGGAAAGGATAGTTTTTCAGTTGTTCCGGCTGGTCAAAAGTTACCAGGGCGTTAAGCTGTCCTTCAGATGCGTATTGTGGTTCCCAGTTACTTGTATCCTTTATGGGTTTGACTTTGCAGCGAATTATCGAAGCAAGCTCTTCCAGTAGATTGGCATCGCCGCCCGGTCTGGTATTCCACTTATCAACTTCTTTCTTTTCATGAGTAAATTTGACCCGAGTCAATATAAAATCATACTTGTCAAATTCATCTTCGTTCTTAACATTCGCGGCACACAGAGTTGAAGCCAGTGGGCCCGAGGCAAGGGCAGCTGAGGCAATCGCATAGCCTGCTGTCTTGAGGAAATGTCTTCTATCGACTATCTTCTGTTTTTCTGCCATGGTCCCTCTTTTAGAATTACTCTTTGAGAAAGAATTTCGACGCAGTCAGGCCATCCTTTCCATCGATCTCAAATCTCCACGGATGCCGGCTTGGTATTCCATCCTGGTTATCTTCCAGCACAGGTGTTTCGGTTTTTAGCAGCTGCCGCTGCCGATAAAAGTCATCCAGATGCCGCGAAGTAGAAGTAAAGGCTTCCAAAAGCGATACTTTGCCATCGGCATCGATATCGCTTTCTCTATCGACCAATGCGGATATGAAATACCTGCTGAATTGTGTGCTGTACCGTTGCTCGCTCGTACAGGCACAGACGATGATCCGTCCATGACCAGTCATAGCTTTTGCAGCCAGTCCTGCCGCTGGACAATCCAGCACGATTAAAGTTGAAGAAGCAGAGATCTTGTTCAGCCATTCGGCCAACTTTTCATGTGTTATATCCTCACCCAGTAGATTGAAGCGAAGCTTGCCGGTTACGACATTTGCCTGGCCGAGATAGTAGAATATAAATCTGTCCTGTGGCTTGACTGAGTGTGCGAGGGTATCGATTGTTTTCTTCAGGTTTTTAGCAGTCGGGATTTGTGAAGCTTTGTCGGCTGATGAACTCTTAACCATTAAGATGCTAAGTCGGTCAGCTTCTATCTTTACGCCATCGAGGAAGAAGTTGCGCAGGTCGCTGACAGATTTGTCTTTTTCCAGACGATCATTTGGGTCTTTGCTTATTCCACTGACAACCAGCACGTATGTGTTTTTACTTCTGACAGGCACTGTTGTCTTTTCGTTGTCAGGAGCTTCGGCTGCTGGTAATTCATTTACAGAAATCAACAAGGTTAGAAATATTATACCTATCATATCAGCCTCATTTAAGTTTCAGACAAGACCAACCGCTCGCCTTACGAACCAGCAAATGCTAAGCAGAAGGCACGACAACCCGAGCAGCCACCACCTCGGCCAGGCACTTGTCATATAAGTTGAGCTGCCAACGCACCTCGTTGCTTTGAAAAGCTCGGCAACGCTTTCGTCCATGCTGTCGATATCAAAGTAGCGGGCGCCGATTTGCTGTCCAAGGGATTGGAGGAACCTACTGTCCAGTTCGGTATTGTCCATCTCGTTTCGAGAAGGTGGCAGATTCACCGCGATGGTTTTCTCGCCGAGGAATCTGCCGTTAAGCTCGGCCTGTACGGTCGCAATTATCGCCTTGTCTTCGATGTTCTCAGTTTCGGCAACATAATACCCCCTGCCGATTTGGTTCATAATCAGAACCTGGTCGGCAACACTTAACAACACGTTAGCGGCGGCCACCGGTTTAAAGTATTTATCACATACATACGCGTGAAACTCCACCTTGTCTGTCCGGTCGTCGACCCGCTGGGCGAACAACTCAATAGTCGAGCCAATTGCGGTTATCCTGCCAACATAGGCAGTTAGCCCGGACATAAATTCCTGCAGCAATCCACCGTTATTGTCCTGGCGGTACCATCTAAACAGATTCACAGCATTCAGGAGGCAGACCCTTCCACGACCGACACGATGAACAACCGCTATCGGGTGATTATTAGCCATGGCCAACACGGTGGCGGCGGGTTTCTTATCGATTGTTCGATAGTATGGTGCGACCGGCTGGTCGTGGTCCCTCAAATTCTCAGGGCTGGTTACTTTGCTGTCAATTCCCTCAAGCGTCAGCTCAATTTGTCCCTTGTCTCTGGAGTAGTTCCTGGCGGTATCTGCGCCCAAAAGCACCGGCATGAGGGCCTTTATTTTTTCATTCCTCCATCTTGCCGGCCCGTATTCATCCCTTCCAGGCAACAGAATAAGTCCGCCACCTCTTTCGACCACAAATCTATAGAGTCCCTCGACCTGGGCGTCAGGCAGCTTGTCCATCGCGCAAGGGCCGAGGATTATTACGTCGTAATTGAACTCGTTCAGTTCGGTCGGCAGTTTGACATACCCGCACATCTTCTTTGCTTTTTCCGACAATGCGTTTTCCTTAATCATATCCAGCGCCAAATCGAGGTGAATCTTGCTGTCTCTTGCTAAAGCCTGGCGGACCTTGCCAACGTCGAAATTCGCAATTTCCGAATAGAAAAGAACCCTAAGCCTTCCCTGCTCAACTACTTCAATCATTGTGTTTCGTACATTGTTTGACAAATTGATTTCATGTTCGAGCGCCTTTGCCCGGGCAGTGAGAGTATGTCCCCCGAGTTGGTCGGCGCCGATGACGAAGTTCACTTTTGCACTCTCGGCTGCCGAAGGCAGAGGTCGGCTTCTGCGCTTGCTTCGCGACAATGTATCCGTGAACAACTGTCTCGAAGCTATGATGTGGCCATCTTTGAGCATTTCGACAACCACAGATTCATTTTGCAGATTTCGACCTGCAACAACAACCTCCACATTGTACGCCGTATCAATAGTAACTCGGGCCGGTGTACTTATTGACTTTATCGCTACGTCTGTTTGTGAAACCTTTGAGCCGACGCCGATCAGAATGACTTGAAAATCCTTGTTCGCAAGAGGTGTATATCTTCGGAAATTCTTATCTTCGGCCTGGCCGTCCGTAAAAACGACAGCTCCAACGACTCGTGACTTAGGGCTGGGCCCGGTTTTGTCAGTGTTTTCCTGTCCCATGGGATTCGATTGGCCCATTTTCTTTTCATAAGCAGGCGTTGTCGGGGTGTCAAATTTGCCCAGCAGTTCCAGAGCACTATGCATATTCGTTTGTGAACCCCAGCGTCGCAGTAGTGACGCCGACCCGCTGTGGTAGGCTTTGCGGTCAAATCCGAAGATTTTATAGTCAGGCCGTTCAGGCTTCGAGGGCTGGAATCTCTTTGCGAATACTTCAAGCGATTTGTCCAGCCGTGTCATATCCCGGTCTTCGATGAGAGACATGCTCTCACTGGTGTCAAATAGCACCAACACCGAGTTTTTTGCAAGTGTCTCTTTCTGCCCGAGGTATGAGGGATTCCACAATATCAGCAGCAATATCACGACAGCGATATATTGCAGCAGAGCCAGGAGCAGCCTGTATGTTTTAGCTTTTACACTTTGCAGCTTCCAGCTCCTAAAGGCAAGGGCGATCAGTACACCGAGGATTGTTAAAAGCAAGACTGCAACAAGATGTCCCGGGTAGTCGATGAATATCATTTTTGTACCGGTTTCTGGTTAAACCTGGCGGTGGTTTCAAAAAACTCATTTTCAAATTCATAGAATTTTACGTCGGAAGGCTCTCGCTCAATCAATGGCCCCATTTGCTTCTTAGCATTCAAGGCAATGGACCAGAATTCCCGTGCCATCGCTCTTGCCGCTTCTGTCATAGCTGCCGGGCTTTGGGTGAGAACTAATCCCCTGGCCACATTATCTTTTTTGCCGCCCCTGTTTACCGTTGTCCATTGTGGTTTCGGCATCAGCTCAAGCAATCGCTTTGCTGCTTCGAGCCGGGCCAGCATCAGCTCACGCTCTATTGGTGTGACAGATTCATCGAGACTGGCGGCGTCCTCGGCTAACTTTTTGGCCATATCCCGCGCCTTTTCTGCAGCGCTTTGCTTGTCACCCGACATGAGTTCAGCCTCAAGGGCCTTTGAGGTCAGGTCCAGCTCGTCTCTTACCGACTTTAGTGTTTCAACAGCATCAGCTGATTTCTGCCTGTTTAACTGCATCTCATAACGTGCTTTGGTCAGTTTCGTCTGACTTTGGCTCATTTTCTCGATAGCTTCATCAAGATGTTTTTGCACCTCGGCTCTTGCTTCGGCCTTGGCGGCTTCGGGGCTTTTTGGAATCTGCTTCAACTGCTCCTTTAACTGCAGGGCCTTTTCCTGCAGTGTTGCCTGTTTAGCCTGAAGCATCTTCAGCCTCTGTTCAAGACCAGTGATACCGGCCTTTCCAACGGCTTTACTTTGGGCAAGTTGCCGGGTTTGCCCATAACCTTGCCCGTTGGTTGGGCTTTGACCACCAGTTCGACTTTTGCCTGATGCAGCTTTTGACCCTGCAGCTTTTGACCCTGCAGCTTTTGCCCCTGCAGCTTTTGCCCCCGCAGCTTTTGCCCCCGCAGCTTTTGCCTCTGCAGCTTTTGACTCTGCAGCTTTTGCCTCAGCAGCAGCCTTCGACTGACCGTTCGTATTTTGCTTTGCGGACTTCTGTTTTTGCATCTGCTCTTCAAGGAGATCTTCAAAAGCCTTCTTCAGGTCATGCTGGTCCTTCGCCACTTTTTCCACGCCGTGCTGCATCTTTTTCAATTCGTCAGCGACGCGCTCTTTCTCCATGTTCTGAGGTTGAGGTCGGACGTTTTCCTGGAGCTTGATTTTTTCGGGCTCTTTCTTCGGAACGCTTTCCTGCGGCGGTTTCAATTCCATTTCCAGCTCAACGATGAACTTGCGTAAGGCCAGATAAGCGTTCTTTTCCGGCGGTATTGCGGAGGAAGCATCATGCCCAGCCAAGTGCCGGCTTGCTTGTTCATAGTATTGCAGAATCTGATTAAGGACACCTTTGGCATGGCTGTTGAATTTCTGCTCTGGGTCATCACGTATGCCCGCAAGCTCTCGGGCACAATATCTAACATCCTCGTTTATCAGGTCCAGCCTTGAGATGTTGTGTTCAGTGAGTTGGGGCTGTTTTTCAATTGCCCAGGTTTTCTTGAGTATGGCCCGTGTATATTCCAGAATATCCAGCAGTTTGGTAACAGCCATTGGAATGCCTTTCCCGCCGGCCTTCCATCGCTGGCGATAAGGCCTTATTTCGATGAAGTACATGCTGCTGGCGGCAGTATGATTCTCTTGTGCGGGGCTGGTCTGCAAGTCAGCAGCCTCAGCGAAGTACAGGATACTGTCTCCTACGGTCAAGTCGTACTCTTCCAGCTCAAGTATGTAGGTGAACTGAGTTTTCCTTGTTGGTTTTTCCAACGGAATATCGAGGACCTGAATTTGTTGGTTGGGTATTTCCAGATGCATTCTTGCAGACTCGAGGCCGAAGTCATCGGAGATCTCGAAGGTTACCGGCACACTGGCGACATCAGTGGCCAGATAATCGCCGTTCGGTGAAATCAGTTTCAATTCAGGCGGCTTGTCAGTTTTTACCCTCACTTCAAGGTCCTGTAAATCGTCGTTGGCCAGACCTTCCTCACTAACGAGGCTGAATTTAATGGAACCTGTTCTATCTACAACAAAGTCAAATGTAAACTGATCCTTCCCATTGAGCTGGTGAGTACTTGATTCGCCGTCCAATCCTGTAACTACCGCCTTCTGCAGGATGGTGGTCTGCACATTCAGCGTTACTTTGCTGGATAGAATGACTTCAAGAGTGCTGTCTTTGATCTGCTCTGTATAAGGTTCGGACCGTTTTGTTCCCGGCGGTCCTGCCGGCAGCGTGACTTCTGCAGTTATATTCTTTATGGCAGGCGGCAGAGCAATAGTTATATCGTGCCAGTTGGTCGAGGCCGGCCCGGACTCAAATCTGTATCTTAGCTGACCCGGCTGTGCAAAAGATTTAGAAGCTTGAAGATGTGGTATTGCCTGTTCATCAAAACTTGGCTTGAGCTGCAATATTTCAACAGCTTTATCCTTCAAAGGTACCCGCTCGTTAGTATCTTCAAAAGGAGCTAATACCAGATTTCCGGATTCCGGCAATCGACCTTTGATTCGGGCTCGAAACACAACTCGAGAATCAGGCTTAGTGACAATGTCCCCGGTAACAGATTCCAGACTTGTCACAAGAACCGGGTCAATAGCAGCCAAAGGACGCGTGAGCCGCGCAAAATAAGTGTAGTTGTCCTTCACATAAAAACAGACAGTACCCAGTCCAAAGAGAATAATTGCAGCAAAAACAAGTGCCCGCCATTTTTCAACGGTCGAATCCAACCTGAATGCTTCGGTGTCCTTGTCGATCTGAAGCACAAGACATTCTGCAAGGTTTTTGGAATACGGATAGTTGTGTTTGTTCTCGTAATACTCGATGGCGGCGACAAGCTGCTGATTGAAACTATTTTTGCTTTCGATATAATTTGCTGTTTCGCTGCATGAGATGTGAACAACCAGCAGCCTTACCAGGAAATACAGCAGCAGAGCAATTCCGGCAACCAGCAAAGTAAAGCCTGTGATTCTCCCGCCCGTGCCGAAGTTCATCCGATGGTCGAGCCAGACATAAATGCCGACATAGACGGAGAGAAAAATCAGGCACAGCGCGGCGATCTTTAGGACCACAAGTGCCATCAGCCATTGCCTGACTCTTTTTACTCGGGCGACAAGAATGTCGAGTTTGTTTTCAATATTTTTGGCCATAGTCAAACCTGGTTTTATCGTTTAAGCCTATTTGCTATCGCCGGCTCAGCTACAAGCAGCACAATTATTATCCACACAAAAATTTTCCAAATGGGTTTGTATGTCTTACGTCCCAGAATGTCCACAACAGCGGTACTGTGCATTTCGCCAGTCAAGAACGTTCGGTCAATGGCCTTCGCCAGCTCCGCGGCAATGGGCGGAGCCATATCCGTTTCGCCTTCCGGCAGATTGACTCCGGCATATTTCGCCGGTTCGGACAGCGTTTTCACCCATCCGATACCGCCGGGTTCCGAAATCAACAAAGAAGCCTGCGTCACGGCTAAGGAGTGTTTCAGGTTGTCGCAGGTCTGAACCCAAACCTTCTTTTGCCCAGCCGATTTATCCTGCGTGTCATGAACCGGCAGTACCACAGGCTCACCGCGTGAGAAACAATACTCTCGAATCCGGTCATTTCGCCCCAGCAGATACGAACAAAAAGCCAGCGAAGCATTTGATTTGGTCAATAAGCCGAGCGAATCATCAGCGCTTGTATTGACAAGGACAGCAGTGCCGTCACCAAGAGCCATGCAGTAAACAAAACCCGTTCCATTCTGCAATTTCCAAACACAGTTACTCCCGGAATGCGGCCTGAGTTCCAGATACCCAGTCAAGAGTATTCTGTCAAACCTATAGTTTGAAAAGGATTTAGCGGTTGCGCTATCCATATCGAGCAACATGTCGCCACTGGGTCCAGACTCTATATATACCGATCCGCGAATACACTTGGCCGGCATTGCCGGTAGAACATTCTGCTGCCAAAGCTGCTCGGCGGCCCGTGACGAAGGCTCATCCGTCATAAAGAATATTATTTTACCACCTGCGTGAATAAAGCTTTTTATGTCAGCAGCTATCACGCCGAGTCTCTCAGTGATGGCAGGACAAAAAACTACGTCGGCCCAGTCCAGGTCCGAACGACCAAGGGCGCCAATTGGAACCTGTTTGAGCTCAACCGTATGATATGAACTCATCTGTGACATTGTATTCATCGCCGTTTTCAACAGAAACATCTGGCCGGCATCTTTTTCTACCAGAATAACATGAACGTTCTTTTGTCGTGGAACAGAAACTGCCAGGTAGAACGTATCATCTTCTCTAAGGGCGTCACCGGCTGAAAGGCTCAATTCCACCGGCAGAAACAAGTCCTGCTCGGCAACAGTGTCAACGTCGATTCGTATCTGACAGACCTTACGTTTGCTTCCCGGCACGTTTAGCTTCAGCGGCGTTGATTCTGTTTCTGCAATCCTTGCTGTCAGCCTGCGATTTTGCTCGACTTGCCCATAATTGACGACAGTGACATTTAATATCAGCTGGCCGTTGATTACTTCGTTGGCATGTGCCTCTACTATTGCTACATTATTTATGGGCCACCGTGAAGAAATAAGCTTGTAGTCTATGTTATCAACAAAGGCGGGAGTGGTAGTGTCCTGGAATTGCCTCAGCGTCTTTGGCGTGAAATCACTCAGAACAAGAACCGAAACTTTGTCACCAGAACGCGCCCTGGACCTGGCAACATTCACGGTCGAAAGAAACCAGTCAATGTCGACGCTATCGGGTCTTGTTTTGAGGCTTGTAATTTCTGCCAGCGCCTGTTCCTTGTTCAACTCGGCGGTCCATCGACCTGAAGCCAAAGCGCATATATTGAATGAACCGTTGTCATCAGCGGAGCGGACCCAATCGATCGCCGAGTCAATCAGGCTATTGAGATAACTACCGTTCCCATCCGAGTATGCCATTGATATTGAGTTGTCCAGGCCGAGGTAATATAGAGACCTTGTTTCCTGGGGTTGTGCCTTGATGTTTAATCTCGGCCGGGCAAACAGCGCTGCAATCAAAACAATTATCGCACAGCGGAGTAACAAAATGAGTATGTCACGGACTTTTCGGCGGGATTGGCTATCCTTCTGACCGGCCTGGAGAAACCGAAGCATCGTAAACGGCAGCCGCCTGAACTTCGGCTTTGCCAGAAGATGAGCGACTATCGGCCCCCCAACTGCAAGGGCGCCAAACAAAAATATCCACTGTGTAAAGCTCACATGCTCCTCTTTCTTTTGGCCAGATATGCTATAAAAGCCCTATCCAGCGGCTCAGAGGTGTCAATAAAGCAGTAGTCTATACCTGCCAGGCCAGTGGTCTTTTTCAAATCGTCCAGGAAATCAGCCACTTGCTGCTGATATGCCTGTCGCAGGGGCTGAGGGAACGTACGCAATTTTTCACGTGACTCCAAGTCTTCGAATTGAATCAGCCCTTTGTAATCAAGGTTGATTTCCTGGTGGTCGAGCGTGTGAAAGACAATCACATCATGCTTGAGAAATTTTAGATGAGCCAGGCCGGTATAAATGTCGGACTCGTCATCGAGTAAATCTGAAACCAGAATGACAAGCCCCTTGCGCTTCGTAGTTTCCGCAATCGCGTGAAGGACAGCAGCTAAATTAGTACGCCCTGCTGACCTGTTTCTTTGCAGAGCCGTCAAAATTGTATTCAAATGTGTTCGCCTTGATTTCGGGGGTATCTGCTTTAATATCTTCTCAGCGAAAAACATTAGGGACACACTATCGCATTGGCCCAGCATCAGATAACTCAAGGCTGCTACAAGGAAAGAACCGTAATCAAGCTTACTGACCTTATCGCCTGCAAAAGACATGCTCTTGCTGCTATCCAGTAATATGTAAACCGTTGTGCTTGTTTCCTGCTTGAATTGTTTTATGTACAGTTTGTCGCTTCGACCAAACATTTTCCAATCAAGGAATTTTAGCTCATCACCCGGATAGTACTCCCTGTGATCACTGTATTCGACGCTGAATCCATGGTACGGACTTGGGTGCAAACCCGAAAAAAAACCTTCTACCGCACATCTGGCAACAAGGTCCATATTGGCCAGCTTGCTCAAAAACAAAGGGTCGAGATATTCACGACTGCGATTCATGGCGAGACCTAAACCAGTTAATATCTGCACAATGCTGCAATTACGATGACTGTTTTGGACTATATTTCGGCAGAGGCACCTCTTCAACAAGGTCATTAAGAATTGCTTCGACGCTGATACCATCGGCTTCAGCATTGAAGTTAGGTATAACACGATGCCTAAGCACGAGTCTGCTTACAGCCTTCACATCGTCGAAGCTTGGTGTGATCCGTCCCTCAATAAGCGCCTTGGCCTTTGCACCGAGGGTCATGTACTGTCCTGCCCTGGGCCCGGCTCCCCATTTGAGATATTTCTCAACAAAGTCAGTGGCAAATTTATTACCTGGTCTTGTGGCGCGGGCAAGCCTGACACAATAGGCCACAACAGCATCGCTGACAGGGGCCATCTTGACAATCTCCTGAAACAGTAACATATCTTCTTTACTGAGCACCTGTTGTACTGTGCTCTTTTTACCAGTTGTTGTTTGCTTCACTATTGCGTGTTCCACCTTCGCTGTTGGGTAGTCGATATAAACCATGAACATGAACCTGTCCAAAGCTGCCTCAGGCAAAGGATAGGTTCCCTCTTGTTCGATAGGATTCTGAGTTGCAAGAACAAAAAATGGCTCATCGAGTTTATATGTCCTGCCGGACACTGTAACTTCACGTTCCTGCATGGCCTGCAACAGTGCGGCCTGGGTCTTGGGAGGTGTACGATTTATTTCATCCGCCAAAACCATGTTTGCAAAAATAGGCCCTTTGACAAACTCATACTTCCTCTTTTGGGACTGTGGGTCTCTCTGAATGATGTCACTGCCGGTTATATCTGAAGGCATCAAATCAGGAGTGAACTGGATACGGTTGAAGGTCAACCGAAGGACATCGGATATCGAGCGTATCATTAGTGTTTTTGCAAGGCCCGGCACCCCCTGAACTATACAGTGGCCACCAGCCAGCATACAGCAAAGAACCGAATCGATCACCCTGTCTTGGCCGATAATTACCTTATGTATCTCTTGTTTCAGCCTAACATAGCCTCTGTTCAGGCGTGTTATAAGAGTATGTTCGTCAATGGTCTTGGATTCTTTGTCAAGTTTCTGTGATGTCGTCTGTTCCATGTGTTGCCCTCGCGAAGTTGTTTGCAACGCCACTATGGTCAAATAATGACGATCTGAGCCTGCTGCAAAACTAAGTACATATTACCTAAAATAGTCGAGTATTTCAAGAAGATTATCTCTTACAAAACCACAAGAACTGCCATTACAGCAGTTCCGACGCTGGCAGCAGCACCAGTTCCGGATTCAGCTGCAGCCTGTTAGCTGCATATCTTGCCTCCCTAAATTCTGACATTTCTCAAATCACTCACTAATAGGTCGTAACCATACCAGAAATTATTCGCAAGATTTTCCTTCTCAGACGGTTTTTTTCAAAATTTTTGACAAATTAATAGAATTACACCTTTCTGCTCCAAAAACCATCAAAAAATCCGGCAACCTGCCCCAGCTAAACTTGGTTTCATATTGACTCTGTGTGATGACCTTGCGGCTGTAAAAAGTGAGCGAAATCCATACAACTATGCTTTGAGCGAAGAGCAGATAAAAGCCCTGTACGAGGGCAAAAAACCATCGAGGAAGAAAGAGTCAGAAGACTAAAGTGGTAAAAGAGAGGAACGTAAAAAGATTGTGTGGCGTGGCAGTTATAGAAAAGTTTTTTATTGATTTATCAATATTATAGTCAATATCCCTGTGTCTTGGCTGAAGCATTTAAGTAAGAGACTATACCACAAGAGGCTCTTCATCTGAGTAGGAAAAGTTCAGGATTCTTCGATAAAATGATGTCTCCATTTTGACTCCACAGATACTGATTTTGTCTGAATCTAGTCCGAATATATATCATTTTTTGACTGAATATTGTAATTTACAAAAAAATATCGGGCCAATAGAGGATTCAATGAACGTTACCAATTGGTGAGCAGCTGTAAGTAGTGCACGTTGGCTGATATATCGTAACAGGATGCCTCAAAACAAAATAATGTGGCAACATAGATTTTATCATTTGACGTTGAGTTCTTCATAGGTGTCCGATTTCCAAATTCACTTGATCCTCGGAAATTGAACGTTCTTCGCTTCTGTGGTTTATTTCTCCTCAAAGCAAACCACGCTGCCGTCAATCAAACTGATAAACACCTTTCTTTCCGCAACTGACATGCCGTCAGAGACGGGAACACTGTCGATTCTATATTCAGCCAGTATCTCCCCGTTTTCAGCCGATACTGCCCAAAGCAGACCTCCATGCTTTCCACGCCATGCGTCCTCCTGGGCCTTGAGCTGGCGGTTTATGTCGTCATTAGCGCCGGGAAGATAACCTAACATTTTTGTTTCGTCAGCCATGTCAGGAGGTCCGGCTACAAACAGGTTCTTTCCACCCAGGGCCATGGCGTTGACCAGGAGAGGAAGCGATTTCTTGTACCAGTGGACTTTGTGTCCGCTGATACTTGGACCTTTTTCCTGGCCTTTGTTCCTTCTGCCTTGTACTTTCTTTTTTTCCTGTGTTGAAGGGTCACTTGGATCTTTGTCTACTGCGTAAAGTTGATAAGTAGTTCTGGGATGCAACATGTTTCCCAGCGGGCTTGCGCGGAAGGCATAAGCCCGTGACTCGTCAAGCACCATGACACGCCCCGAAGGATTTGAGTTTCGCGTGCCTGCGTACGCCCCCCAGCCTTCGCCGCAGTCTTCGCCATATATCAAATATGACCTGTGGAACCAGGTATCATCCAGAAAACCGGTCTGGCAGAACAGATGTCTTTTACCTTTTTGTTCGGCTTCCCTGCCTTTCTTTGTCCTTCCCAGGGTAGGGGCAATAATAAGACGTTTGCCTTCCATGTCAAAATTCTGTTCCTGCATGTAGACCCGTTCCCCATCGCTTGAAAGAATATCGTCATTCGCGATAGGCATACATTTCGCGTTTATCAATGTCTGAAGATTCTTTCCTGTCGCCGGATCGTTTTCATCCAGCACAGTTTCTGAGATCTTTTTGCCCGTTACAGGATCCAGCAGAACAAGCCGCATACCTCCGTCGAGGAACATGTTACGGCCGGCAAGGGCATATACCGTATTGTTCTCTATCAATACACTGCCGTGCACGGGCCATACTGATTCGGGCTGTTGATAGAAGACATTTTGTCTGTCTTCAGGCGCAACCAGGTATCGCCACACAAGCGCACCATCGTCAGCGCGCAAGCAATAGACCCGACCATCACCGCAACCGAACAATACCAGGTCTTTATATATTGACGGCGATGAATCGATTCTTCCTCCCGCCGTATATTTCCAGGCAGTTTTGCCGGAGCCGGTATCCAGAGCATATAGTGTCTGTTGATCAATAACGGTCACGAATGCCTTACCGCCGGCCACAACCGGCTGGGCCAGTTTCCCATCCAGCTTGACCTGCCATGACTTCTTCAAATCGGAAGAAACCGGTGACGGACAAAATCCGCTACGTGCGGCATCACGACGGTAGGTGAGCCATGAAGATGATTGATTGCTGATGGTTTGTGGTTGGTAGCCATACACGGGTCCTTTTTCGAGACGGTCTTTTAACTTTGAACTTTCGGCTTTGAACTCACCCGGCGCCAGCGCGCAGAAATACTCCAGTTTTGACTGGTAGTAACAGGCACAGGAATCGGGGGGCTTGTAAAGTAGTCCGTTGCACGGCATAACGCCATATATGCAGCTTCCACGTATATAGTTATGAATATCTACTTCTTCGCCGCCTACCTTGTAGAATTCTGTTCCAATTCCATTGGTCATAATATATTTTGTCGTTGCCCGGCTGGGATAACATCTTGGATGCATCGGAAATCCCGGCAGGTTTCTGGCAACAAAATCTTTCTCTGTTTCTCCAGTACGCAGATCCAATACCTTGAAGTGTGTTCCATTTTGCTGTGGCCTGCCGGTGTTCGGCGACCAGATTAGGCCGTCAATAATGAACAGGTCTTCCGGACAGTGATGGCTTGTTTTCTGCAACGTTCCAGTCCATAGTTTCTTGCCATCCTCGGCGGAAAACGCAGTGAGCTTTGTACCGCTGGCTAATACGGCGATTCCCTCTGAAAACGAGACCCTCATCGAGCTCCCCGTAGCAACTCTACTAACGGCGGGTCCTTCCGATTCCCAGAGTATGTCTCCTGTCTTTCGGTCAAGGGCGACCAAGCCCTGGCCGTTGTGGTAGAAAACTTTGTCATCACATACAGTCAGTGTGAGTGGAGCAACTTTGTCAGGATGTTTCCATAAGAGTTCTCCTGAATCGGCTTCAATTACCATAATGATTCGCCGGGGACTGGCCGGTGTCCATGCCCATCCAATGTTGGCATGGTTTATTTCCTTATAGGTCGTTGTTTTGGCCCTGTAATTCACAGCCGGCTGCTCCGGGTCTACGAGCAGGTAGAGGACTCCATCGGAGAAGATTATCTCCTGCGTGGGCTTCGTTCGGTCGTATGTTCTTATCGTCTTGCCGGTAGCGGCATCGATGGCTTTGACGGGGTCTGCCAGTCCGGCGGCGATATAGACCCTGTCTCCAACAGCAACTAACTTCCTCGGGTGATGACCGGGTCCGCTCTTCAACGGCCAGTTGTTGGGATGCCAGTCTGCTAATGGTTTTTTCCAGAGGATAGTTCCGTTAAATCCGTCACGTGCCATAAGGGTCCACCTCGAAGGCAGAAAGATATGGTTACGAAGCCCTTCATCTATAACATAGAATACCCTGCCACGGGCTGATACCATTGCGTGCATGCTGGACATGAAATCATGATTGCGCAGCCATTTTGGTGCGCCAATCCATTGGATCCTGCGCGGCGGGCCAACCACCTGGTCTTTACCAACCATGGTTCCCTCCGGGTCATGATGAAAATGCGTCCATTCATCCAACTCCGCCGGCCAGGGCTTGACTGTCTTTTTTCCATTAATATAAGCAACTCCCCTTGGTGCCAGTATCCGTAATATTTCATCTTCTGATACTTTGCACTTGTCAGTCGCCACTACCAGGTTCACGAGATTGTCGATATAAGGAAGCTTTTTGCCGTTAAATTCCCTGACCGTGACTTTGCCGTATAATCCTTCCGACATAATCGTCTTTCTGGCTTTTTCGACGCTCTCGACATCTGTGTCCAGCCCCTGGACGATATAGCTGTCGTTGGCCCTCAGGGCTGCGGTGAGTTTTCCATCCCCGCAGCCAATGTGGACGATCAAACCGCCTTTGACACTGGTGATTTTAAAAATCTGTTTGGCTTGCTGTTCGGGATCTCCGGGTTGAGCCAGGACAAACGAAACAACACACAAAATCCACAGAACACAAGCAATCCCTGTAAATGACCAACACTTCGTTCTCATATATGCTTGACCTTTCTGGACATACGAAGCCATCCGTTTAAAGTTTTGTACTGCTGATTGTACTACATAACAGTATCTTATCATAATGGGCTGATATTTCAAGAGCTGTTGAAGCAGTCGGGCTCCTTCGCACTGTTTTTATGAGTCTTTGCCCAGCATTTGAATTGCTGCGACAATGCTGTTATGACTTCAGACGACTGATGCAGGTCTTGCACCCAGACAGTATCAATCAGGCCGAACGGAACGTTAGGAAAGGACAAGTGGGCAACAGCTACGCGGCCGTGGCTTGTAGGTAACAGCCAATATCAAACCGAACAATCTCACTGTTCGTATTCCAGGCCGCGGTATGCCTGATTCAAGAATTCACGTCTTTTCATTTGATTGCCCCTTTCGTGAAGAATCAGAAGAACGTTTTCTGTTACCTGTTTTTATTCTTCCTTGTCTTTTTGTTGCCTTTCGAGATATTCTTTCGGCCCTGTGCGGCTTTTATGTAGTTCCGGCCGTAAATTTCAATTAGAGCCGATCTTAGCTTCTCGGGTGAGTTACGATTTTCGAAAGCCGGCAAGAGTGGATCGCCGGTCAGTCTCATCCAGTTGTGAAGCTGGCTCTGCATTTTTTTGTGTTGGTTTGTGAAGCCTGCTTTGTCTATAAGGTTGTTGAGACAGTCGGGGTCGTTCTTGAGATCATAGAGCTCCTCGGCGGCACGGTATCGGAACATTTTTACTCGCTGCGCGATGGAAGGGTCTGTTTTTGCAGCTTCGACCATAGCCTTCATGGTGAGGCCTTCGTTGTTATTTCTGTACCAGAACTTTCCATCGGCCCAAGGGTTGAAGATGTAGCCGAAGCGTTTGTCCTGAACGCATCGCATCGGGACGGCGTCGCCACCGGCCTTCATGTCTATCTGCGTGAAGACCTTGTCACGGCCGGCTTGTCTGCCGCCTTTGAGCAGGGGCAGAAAAGAGAAACCATCAAGACCCTTTGGGACGGGCAGGCCAACCGTTTCGAGCACCGTCGGGAAGAAATCAATTCCAGAGATGAAGTGCCGTTTGTCGACTGTGCCTTTTTTTACGACGCCCGGCCAACGAACAATCCATGGCGTGCGCGTGCTTGCAAGGTAGGCGTTGCATTTTGCGAATGGTATGGCGATGCCGTTATCAGAGAGGAACATTACGAGTGTGTTTTTGTCGAAGCCCGACTCCCTGAGGGCCTGCATTGTTTTGCCGAACGTATCATCGAGGCGGCGGACGGAGTTGAAGTAGTAGCTGAGCTCTTTGCGGACACCGGGCAGGTCGGGGACGAAACCAGGAACAGCGACCTCATCGGGTCCATATATCTTCGAGGGCTCTTTGGCACCTTTGACGGGTTTTCCGGGGACATGATACGGGCGATGGGGGTCGTGAGAGTTGACCATGAAATAGAACGGTTTGTTTTCACGGCGACATCGTGCGAGGAATTCTTTGCAGTATTTGTAATAGATTTCTGGGTCACGTCCCCTGCCTAACTCGTTCTGGTCATGCACGAAGTCCCATTTGTAGGTGGTGTGCGGGGTTGAATGTCTGACTTTGCCGAGGACGGCGGTCAGGTAGCCGGCATCTCTGAGGGTTTGCATGACGGTCGGTATGTCACGGTCGGTGTGCATGAAGCCCATAATACCGCTGTTGTGTCCATAAAGGCCTGTTGCGAGGACGCCCCGGCTCGGCTGACAGATGGCAACTGTGACGTGGGCATATTCAAATCGCAGGCCCTCTGCGGCAAAGGCGTCGAGGTTGGGGGTCAGGGCGGGGACTTTGCCGCCGAAACAGCCAACGGAATCGCAGTTCAGGTCGTCAGCGGTGAAGAAGAGGATGTTTACTTTTTGCTTCTTTTGGGCGAAGGCTTTCGTGAACGGAGTTACGGCCAGAGCCGAGGCGGCGCTTAGGCCCAAAGTCTTGAGAAAATCACGTCTTTTCATTCCTGGTCTCCATAATCTATTTTTTGTTTTTCGTGCGTCTGGTTTTGCGTACCTTTGTATTCCGTGTTTTTTTATCGGTACGTGGTTTCTTAGCAATCACGTCTGGAACGTATTTGTCAGTGCCTTCAGCGGCCCAGGCAAGATCGGATTTGATCTTAGGGTCGCTGCTGTAATGGTCGTTGTATGTGCGGCAATACGCAACCAGGTCTTTAGCAAGAAAACGAACGGTCCGGCGATAAGCCGGGTCCTCGAAGAAGTTGGTCAATTCGTCGGGGTCCTTTTCGAGATCGAAGAGCCAGGGATTGTCCACTGGTGAGAATACGAGCTTGTAGCGGGCTGTGACGGCGGCGAGCCAATTTACGCTGGAGCCGCTACCGGTTCCACGCATGAAGGTAATGTCTTTCCATCCTTTTGCTGCGTCTGCTTTGGTGAAGAGTTCGGAGGCGTCGCGGCCCTGCTCTTTGCCTGCTGTCCGGAATCCCATCAGGCTGATTATGGTGGGGAGGAAATCGACACAGCCAAGCGAGCGAGTGATAACGGTTCCTGCTTTGACTTTGTTCGGATAGTAAAGAACAAAGGGAATCTTCGCTGAGCTTTCGTAAGGGACACCCTTATTGTCGCGGGCATGTTCGCCGCACATATCACCGTGGTCGGCTGTAAAGATAACGATAGTGCTATCAATTAGTTTGTGGGTACGCAAGGCATCGAGAATCTTTCCGACGTTGTCATCGATGCACTTTACCATACCGAAATACTTTGCTATGTATGCACCAGCAAATCTCTTCTTCTGCTTTTGGCCCCAGCCTGGAACGCTTTCCTGGGGCTTAGAGAAGGTTGCCGGTGCGCTGATCTCTAAATCATCGAACATTGTATCGTATGGCGGGCGGACGGTGTTTGGGCCATGGGGGTCGGGGATGCTGACCATGAAACAGAATGGCTCGTTCTTGTGGCCCTTTATGAAGTCAATGGTCTTGTCCGCCAGAAAGTCAGTAGTGAAACACTTCTCGTCGGCTCCTTTAACATTATAGGTAGGCGCACCCTTTTCATTTCGTGCTTTGACTCTGGGTCCGGAGGGTGTATCCTCAAGCTGTTTCCAGTGTCCTCGGTTGTACATATAGCGGTTGTCGGCGAAACCGAACTTACGCTTCGGAGCCCATTGTGGTTTTCCCTGGCCATCCAGATGCCATTTTCCTGCGTAGCCTGTAGCGTAGCCCTGCCTGCGAAGAATTTCCGAGAATGTAACAACCTCGTCATTCAGTGGAATCCCGTTGGTCGTTACCGGCGTGTTCTGAGGGTAGCGGCCTGAAACAAATGCCGAGCGTGAGGGTGAGCAAACCGGAGTTGTAGCGTAGAACTTTGTGCACAAAGCACCGTTGTCGGCAAGCCAGTCGATGTTGGGCGTGGCGACGATGGCGTTTTTACCCCAAACGTAGGCTTGGGCTTCGGGGAGGTTCTTTCGATAGCAGCCAAGTGTACGAAAGTTATGTTCATCAGTATGAATAATTAGAAGGTTGGGCTTGCTTTGCCTTTTTGAGAAAGCCGGCGTAGCTACAGCGATGGCGGCTGTTGAGCTAATGAGTCTTAGAAAAGTGCGTCTATTCATTTTGGTTCTCACTATTTTTATTGCCTATTTTAACAGGTCTTCCGGAATTTTTACAGAATCTTATCCTGAAACCGGCTTGAAATTGGGTTTGTTTGGCTTTGTTTGGGTTTGTTTTGTCGGAGCCCGAAAACACGGTTTTTTTCATAATCCTTTGCGGTAAAGAGGTTTGCATTGGTTTTTGTCGTTTCGAAGTTTGGCTTTGTTTTTGCATAATATTGGCTTTAATTGGCTTTAATTGGCTTTAATTGGCTTTAATTGGCTTTAATTGGCTTTAATTGGCTTTGAATTGGCTTTGTTTTCCTAATTGACCAAGTGTCCATTTGTACATAATCCCTTGTTAATACTTTATTTACGTCAAACTTGACTTTTCGGAAATTGGCTTTGTTTTGCATAAAAAGGTTATTTTGTAAAGTTTTCATTACATCTGTAAATGTTTCTCTACAGTTGTAAAGCGACTTATAGGTACGTAAGTCGTTTATTAATCGCTGATTACGCAGATTACACAGATTTTTTAGCCACAAAGACATCCGCCTTCGCTAAAGCTACGGTGGACAGGCTCCGGCACGGAGAGAATTTAGACGCAGATTGCGCAGATTTCGCAAAAGAATGTAGCCACAGAGGTTTTTGCCAGCCGGTGCGGACTTGGCAGCGGCTTTCTCGATAC
>SDBU01002263.1_pt1 | contig 25929 bp, 27 predicted proteins | sample 2277071 | NCBI WGS metagenome assembly SDBU01 (sample SAMN10397929, study PRJNA504765) | marine sediment metagenome | isolation source: marine sediment core GS08_GC12, 126 cmbsf | place: Arctic Ocean: Gakkel Ridge, Loki's castle | collected 2008
GCGCGCCGTATCACCGAACCGTCGCCCTTAACGATGTGGAAAGGTACTGGGCAAAGCCGCGCAATATCATACCGATGCTGTTCGGCCGTGCCTTGGATACGCTCTGCTCCATCAGCAATCCACGGTCCCGGCGTGTGCTTCGCTTCGGTCGGTTGCTCGCTCATCGTTCCATCTCCTGGTCTGCCTGTGCCTGCCTGAGCCTGCCTGTGCCTGCCTGTGCGTTGCACGCAGACGGGCGTGTACCTGTCTGCCGGGGCGGGACAGGCAGGCGGCAGACAGGTACACGCCCGTCTGCGTCTGCCTGAGCGAGTACGCTCGCAGACAGGTGCAACGCACAGGCAGGCACAGGCAGGCACGCAGACAGGTCAGGGTCAATATTCTAGCCAGACATCGATCTGCTCATGCTTGTCGATCGCCGCTATAAGCTCCGTGGCGCCCTTGACGCCACCGTCCTCTAGACCGTGCAGGTATTGCATGTCGTTGACCGTGTAGGTTGTGGGTTTTCCATCAACTGCGGACCCAAGGGCAAACCTAAGTGCATCGGGTAGAAAGGTTTTCCGTCGTGGCTTCGGTCGCCAGTAGAGGCTTGCGCTCATCGGTCGGTCTCCTATTCGATGGTCTCGACTGTGCCGACGGTGTTGCCGTTGATGTCCCGCGGGTTGTACGCCTGGCCGTCGGACTCAAACTGTTCGGCCATGTGCCGCAGGATACGCGCGACCTCATCGCCCATTGCCAGCGGATTGGGCTGCCCCGTCAACTCCGGGTCGGCGTGAAATGCCGCGTTGTCGGTGTGAATCGTGATCGTTATCTTGCTCATCGTTCAGCCTTCCTGCCTGTGCCTGCCTGTGCGTTGCACCTGTCTGCGAGCGTACTCGCTCAGGCAGACGCAGACGGGCGTTGCACGCAGACAGGTCGGTTGGGCAGTGCCGCGGGCATCGCAACGGCCCGCTCGACGCTCACCACGAGCCCCAGTTGTGTCTTTGTTCCCCAGCCTGTCAGCCGACGGCCCTTATCCTTGGGGTCTTTCGCCAGCGAGTCCCAGAGCAGTTCGATAATCGCTTCGGTTCGTGTGCGCTTCATGGTTCAGCCTTTCGGTTGGGGGTTGTCGTCAAACTTCCCTGCTGTAGTCCAGCTTGCAAGCCGGACAGCGTATCCAGAGAGACGCACGGCTACAGCACGCATCGTCGATGTCGTTTTTTGTGAAGCCGGCAGCGTAGCACTGGCGCTTCGACAGTCTCATGGTCACGCCGTCGCCTTTGTCAACCTCGAAATAGCAAGGCGAGCCGTCAACCTCATCCCGCAGGGCGCTACTTGGGTTCCATCTGATTTTCATCCTAGACCGTCCTTTCTGTTAGTCGTCAAACCTGTAGAGCATCACGCAAGCCGCGCCGATGGCGCAGGCTGCGAAGTATGCGAGGGTCAGCAGTATGTGGGTCATGGGGTCACCGTCCCGGCCTGTCTGCGTCTGCCTGAGCGGCGCTCGCAGACAGGTACGCTCGCAGACAGGTCGCGCGGATTCTTCGTTACGATCAGGCGGCGCGACTCGATCACCATGCCGGCTATCGCCTCGCGCGGTCGCGGAATAGCGTTCGGCAGGGCGATAGCCGTTACACGATCACCGATAGCAAATGCAGGGGTTGGGGCGCAGGTTGCTCCCAGTCGCCGAGCCGCAGCGTCCATGTTGTAGGTTTGTGCCGCTTGTGTTAGAGTGTTCATCGTCAATATCCTTTCACAGAGGGTGTTGACCAGCCCGCGGAGCCCTACACTCGCGCGGGCGTTTTTGTTCTGAACCCCAGACACGATACGCATGGGCGTTGGCGATAGCGACACGGGCTGCTTCCCACGGCGTATTGGTGCAAGATAAATTAGAACGAAGCGCTACCAACGCCTCCAACGCCGCGAGTAGGTCCGCGTGCGAATTGACGAGCCGGTTGTGCTCTTCACGTAGTTCTCTGGATTCACGCTTGCTGATGATTGTGTCCGGCCATAGCCACGCTTCGCTCTTCGGTTGCTTGATCATCGTATGCCCTTCCGGTTAGCCGTGTCAGGCCCTACACCCAACACGTTCAATCTAGCATTATCGGCCAACCGTGTCAAGGGAATTCCATATAATTTATATGGGGCGTTGCAGAGGGCGTGCTACGCGGTAAGGATAAACGATAGCGTATCGATAACGTACACGGTCGAACGCAAATTGTGGATAACCTGTGGATAACTTAGATGCTTGACAAGGCACGTTCTCGACGTCACCCTGGGCTGGGTCGGACGGAAAGCGGGACTGGGCGAACAAGGACCATGACATACCCAAGAACACACCAACGCAAGATACCTGAGGGCTGGGAAAAACCCCAATGGATCGCCGAGCTCGAGCGCCGCGCAACCGTCGCCGAAGCACTGAACCCCAAGGTAGCCGAGACCTACCGGCGCTGGGCAGCCGAGCTGCAGGGTACAGCACCAAAGCACGTCGTCCGTTGTTGATCCCTTGATTGACCGCTGTTCAATCCCTCTGCCTGAGCGGCGCTCGCAGACAGGTATTGAGTGTTGTGCCACGAACAGGACAAGTGGGCAATAGTACCCAATCGTGTTACGAATCGTGGAATCGTAATACTCTTAGCCTAGTAGCGTTATCGAGACGAACCGCGCCCGTGCGAGGTGAAACGGACACCCAAGGCATAGTAGAGTGTCGCGGTAGTGGTACACATAGCGGCTGTACCGCGTTTGCAGGCCAGTATCGATGGTTTCTACGTCCGATATCGTGTGTTATGTTGCATTCGAGGGGCCCCAACGGCTTGTGAGCGCCAATCACCCCCCTAAGCGCCCTCGCGCGTATACCCTATAGGTACCCCCTTCTTCCGGTGCGTAGGAATGAGGATTGGGGGATTTGTGGTTGACAGTCTTGGGGTTGGGGGTTATAGGACGGGCATGAGTCAGTTGAAGGACGCGACGAAGCGCCTACGTCCTCAGCCATCGGCGGCTGAGGTGGTTGAGTGCATTCAGACGCAGGATTTGGGGACAAAGGACGGGAAGAGTTCTTTGTGGCGGGTTTTCTCTCGTCTACCCACGTTCCACAAGTCTGAGTATCAGCGTTTGCGTGACCTCTATCTTGAGCAGCGGTTTCATGTTCGGGATGCGAACCGGATGGCCGCGTTGGACGTTGCCGCGACTTTACCGACGGCGCACGAGTTGCCGAAGGGGTTGTTGGATTCGCTACGGACTGCTGACGGGGGCCCCGCGGTTCCTGTTGGGGCGGCGGTCGAGCCTGCCTGTGCGTTGCCTGAGGCGTCAGGCCTGTCTGCGAGCGGCCTCGCTCAGGCAGGCCTGTCTGCGTGTAACGCACAGGCGGGCCTGACGGTGGCGGAGGAGGTGGAGGGTCCCCCGGCACCCAAGAAGCGTCCTGTCACGCAGGAAACGCGGTTTGACCGTCTGTTGAGGCAGGTACGGGGGAATTCCGGCTCTCGCGGTGGTATCGGGCGTTCTGTCGCTTGGGTCTCGGGCAACCTTCGCACACCGTTGGAGCAGTTGGATCCCGAGAGTGTCCCGGGTGTGGAGGCGTTGTCGCTGTGGATGTGGGCGCGGCAGAACGAGACGGAGTATCGTCGGTTGTACGATTGCAAGCGGATCCCCAGTCGTGGGATTGCGGAGGATGCGTCGAAAGGGTTTATTGACAGTGGCGATCCGATCGAGGATATAATCAGCCGGATACGTCAAGTTGGGCAAGATGGAGATTCACATGTGCCGATGCGACATTTGCAAGCGGCGGACTCGGACGGTAACGATGCTGGACCGCAGGGTGGTCTGCATGATCTGCCTGAGTGCTCTGCTGAACGGTGTGAAGGTGGCGATTCGCGAGACGGGCGACCGGGTGGCGGTGTTGACGGAGAACCGGGAGTTGATATTCCAGGACCGGTTCCCGGACCTGTCTGCGTGCCTGCCTGTGCGGCGCACGCAGACAGGCAACGCACAGGCAGGCCGGACACCGGAACCGGTGGCGCCGAAGCGGGATCCGGGGCGGCCTTGTAAGGAGCCGGTGGCGGTATAATGGAAAAACCTCTGGTAATTCAGGGTGTGGACCGTCGTGCGAAGATGTACGGCAAGATCGCTGCAGTGCACGGGCAGATCAGAGAGGCCAAGTTCCGTGCCAAGACGGCTGGTGCGCAGCTGCAGCTCAAACCGGAGCTGATGCTGCACCTCGAGGAGTCGCTTGCGTTTCTGGCCGAGGAGCTGCTGAAGCTGGGGAAAGCGGTGGAGGACCTGTCTGCCGGCGGCCTCGCTCAGGCAGGCCTGCCTGCGTAACCGCACAGGCAGACCGGTGTTGTTTGCGGACTGGTGATCGATGAACCGACCTAGCAAACGCATGGAGTGGCAGTCGCCGTTCCAGCCGAATCTCGCCGGTTTCCCGCCGATATGGGTGACCGCGGAATCTCTTGAACGAATGAATGAGATTACGGGAAAACCACACAAGGTGCTGGCGCGAACGATGGATGACGGCACTGTAATGAGGTGCGTGCATGAACCGACGTCACAAACGCAGGAAATGGGCAAAGCGGATTCTGAAGAAGCGCCAGCGTAGCTTGGCGTGGGGGACGGCGTTCCTTGCGGCCGAGGACGTTGCCGAGATGGTGGCGAACACGTTGGCTTGTATCTGTCCTGCCTCTGCCTTGATGGATCGGGCAGGTGGAGTCACGCATGAACCGGCGTAGCTTTTTCTCGATCCTGGCGAAGCGTCGACGTAGCGCCGCCTGGCGTTCCTCGCAGGTTGTGGAGAGCGATGGCACCTGTCTGCGTGCCTGCCTGTCCCGGGACCTGTCTGCCGGGGCGGGACAGGCAGGCGGCAGACAGGCAACGCACAGGCAGGTCGGCCGTGGTATCTCATCTAGGCGCATGGTGACGTCGGATGGGGTGTTCCAACGGCAGGATGCCTGTCTGCGTGCGTACCCGCACAGGCAGACCGGACTGTGGCGACAACTGAGTAGGGATCCGGAACCTGTCTGCGTACCCGCACAGGCAGGCACACAGGCAGGGATGCTATACGGATAGGATGATCTAGAACGATCGCAAAGAGCGGGCGCAGCCGGGGTTAGCTACCCGGATGTGTCGTACCACAAGTGCCTGTACGAGGGCCGAATGGGTTTTCCTGTTCGGCCCTCTCTTTGTGCGCATGACGACCATGAGGAATCTGACAGACATCCATAGTCCCCTGCAGGGCGAAGAGCGCCCCAGTGCGATCGTGCCGAAGGACCTGGAGGAAAACCTCCGGTTCCGGCGTCAGATTGTCCGCTGGGCGGCCGATTCGCGTGCCAACCAGCGGACCTTGGCGACGGCGTGCGCCCGGGACATCATTTTCTTCGCCGACGTGTTTGTCTGGGCGTTGGACGTCAAGCGCTACCCCGATGTGCCGGACCGGCCGTTTATCACCTGGGATTTCCAGGAAGAGGTGCTTCGCGACATAGATGATGCGATCGGGAAACGGTCGGTCGGCATTATCAAGTCCCGCGACATCGGCGGGTCGACCATGCCGTTGATCGTGTTCGACAAGCAGTTTTTGTTCCACCGGTTCGTGACCCTCATGGTGGCCAGCCGGAACGAACGGTATGTCGACGACCGGGACAACCCCGACAGCCTCTTTTACAAGCTGGACTACATGCACCGCTGGCTGCCCGGTTGGATGACCCAAGCGCTTGAACGCAAGAAGATGACGTGGAAGAATGTTGCCACGGGCTCTAACATCATCGGCAGCAGCACGACGGCGGACATGGGGCGCGGCGGGCGGAAGAACGCCGTGTTGGTGGACGAGCACGCCGCCTGGGACCGGAGAGAATCGGTGGAACTCATCGGTTCGTTGCAGCACAACACCCGCTGCCGTATCTGGGCCAGCACGCCCAAGGGCATAGGCAACGGGTTCCATCAGATCATCAGCGCCGGCAACATTCGCATCCATCGACTGCATTGGTCCCAGCACCCGATACACGGCGCCGGGCTCTACACCGCCGACAACGGGCGTTTGAAGATCCTCGACGAAGCTTATTGGCGCGTTACAACGCCGCGCGACATTCTCACACGTTACCCGGAACTGGAGAAGCGGCTGCCACCGTCCGACGGTCTGGCGGTCCACACCTACCCGTTCATCCTGGATGGCAAGCCGCGCAGCCCCTACTACGACTATGAGTGTATGCAGTGCCCGATTCCCAAGCTGATTGCGCAGGAATTGGACATGGACTTCATCGGCTCGGGCAGCCCGTTCTTCGATCTGGACGAGATTCGTGAGTATGTGCGGCTGTTTGCCCGCAGGCCGCTGGTTACGGGCGAAATCACCTACGACGTCGACTACGAAAACATCAAATGGGCGCCCTCGAAGGAGGGGCGGCTTCAACTCTGGTTCCAAGTGGATCGCTATGGGCGGCCGGCGAAAGATCGCCGCTTCGTCATCGGGTGCGATATATCGGCCGGCACGGGCGTGAGCAATTCGCATATGAGTGTCGGGGATTGCCGGATGCGATGCAAGACCGCGGGGTTCACGACACCGAACATGCGGCCCGAGCGGTTTGCCGAGTATGTCGGTGCTGTGGGCAAATGGTTCAACGACGCCCTTATTATTTTCGAGGGCAGTGGCGTGGGGCGCGAATTCGGCAGCCGTCTGCGCGAACTGCATTATCCGAACCTGTACTACATGCCCAAAAAAGGAGCGGATGGCAAAACCCAATCCGAGATACCGGGTTTCTTCCCCAACGAGGATTTGAAACGCGGGCTGCTCACCGAGTATGGGCGGGCGCTAACCACCCGCGAGTTCACCAATCCGGACGAAACGGCGGTCAACGAGTGCCAGATGTACGAATGGACGGAGACGCAGGGCGTGGCCCACGTGGGGGCCGCTTCGGCACCTGATCCATCGGGTGCGAAGAAGAATCACGGCGATCGCGTGATCGGCGATGCCTTGTGTTGGATGGCGCTGCGGCGCACGCAACGGCCGGAAGCGGAGGATATCGTTTCGCGCAACACGCTGGCCTGGCTGCACAGTGAACAGGAGCGTGTCGAGGCCCGCCCGGGGAGTTGGAGCCCGCGCGATACGCCCCGTCCATGGTGTCTGGTGAGACGATAATGGCGAAACGGAAAAAGGCAAAGAAGAGACCCGCACGCTCTTGCTATGGCGAGGGTGATCTTGTGTTGGTGAATTGGATTGACGCGGCCGGATGCAACGGCTGGATTTCGGCCGAAGCGCCTCCGATGAAGCCGTGGACTTGCCGCACCGTTGGCTGGATTCACAGTAAGGCAAACAAAGCATTGGCGTTGTACGCAGAAGATTCCGTACCTAATGTTGGCGAGGCAATGAACGTGGCTTCTCGCAACGTGATTCCAAACGTGTGCATTCGGAAAGTCACGGTGCTTCGGAAGGCTCAACGATAATGGCGCTGAACTTCAATCCATACGAGCCCAAGCAATTCGCCAGGTTGCGCAAGGCGGTGAAGTACAACTACAAGGAGCTTAAGCCCTTTCGGAGCGTGCGGCGGCTCAATATCGAAGCGTCGCGCGGGCACTACTACCGAACGAAGGACGATCCGCCGGACGTCGTACGCGATCCGGTCAACATGATGGATCAGTTCGTCCAGATACTCGTGCGATCGTTCGTCCAGAGCAGTCCGAGGGTGCGGGTGACTTCGCGCACCAATCGCAAGGCGGCGGCGATCTTCCAGGAACATCTGAACATCACCATTAGAGAGATCGACCTGGTAAGCACGCTTCGCCGATCGGTGGCGGAAGCCCTGCTGGGCTACATGGGGATCGTCTACTGCGGAATAAATACGGAGAACGAACCAGGGGGCGAGGTGTTCGCCGATCCTATCCCGCTGCCGGATTTCGTGGTCGATCTGGCGCATGACGAGTTTCACCAGGCGGACATCATGGGCCATCGTTTCTCGCGCCGGATCGGCGAGCTGCGCGACAACCCGCTTTATGATCAGGAGTTGGTCGCCAAAGTGAAGGGGCGACGCTCCGGGACGTCCGAGCTGGACGATCGGCAGGATCAGTCGGACTACAACGAGGATGAAGGATCGCTCTTCGACTGGGTCGACATCTGGGCGATCCACGTGCAGCCCGCCAATCTCGTCGTCTATATGACGGACGACTCGACGCTTGACGCGCCGCTGCGAGTGGAAAGCTACGACGGTCCGGAGTTCGGTCCCTACCCGCTGCTGGGGTTCGACCGTGTCTTGGACGAGCTGATGCCCAACAGCCGGGGGGCGATGATGCTCGATATGCACGATTTCGTGAACAGCGAGTACCGCCGCATCTTTATGAAAGAGGATCAGGCCGCGGAATTCTTCACCTATGAGGGCGGCGCCGAAGAGGACGCCCGGCGAATCCGCGACGCCATGGACGGCCAATTGATTCAGGTGAACAACAACGCTGCGGTCACGCGGCGCACCAAGGGCGGGACTAACCCGCAGGCGTTGGCCATCGCCATACACGGCCGTCAGCTTTTTGACGAGCTGTCGGGGCAGATACGCCGCTTCGGCGGTGTCTCTTCGTCGGCCGATACGGCGACGGAAGCACAGATCGATAACGCGAACACAACCCGGCTGATGCGCGACATGCAGCTCCAGGTGATGGAGTTCACCAAACGCATACTGCAGAACATCGCCTGGTACGAATGGACGAATCCCACGAGAGTGCGGCAGGTGGAGTTGAAGGTCGGACGGAACGGAATGGCCGTTTCCGAAATGTGGACGCCGGAAATACGCGAAGGGGACTTCATTGAACATGAGATCGACATCGTGCCCGACTCGATGGAGCACCGCAGCAGCAGACAGCAACTCGCCGAACTGATGCAGGCCGTCCAGACTGTCGTGATCCCCGCCATGCAGATGCCTTCCGAGCGCCCCGTGGTGCTCAAAACGCCCGAGCTGCTCAAGAAGTATTCCGAACTGGCGAATCTGCCGGAACTGGCGGAAGTGGTGGACTACGCGGCGGACGAGGCCTTCGTCACCAGACCGCCGGCCGGTGGTCCGGCACCGGCGGCGCCCGCCGCGCAGGTCGGCGCTGGTCAACCGCCCTCGCCCGATGACGCACTGGTGGAACGGGTGTTCAGTGGCGCGGTGAGCAATACGCAGGAGGATGGATGATGCCCCGATATTGTTATTCCGTTGCGGGCAGGACTTACGAATGGCCGGCGCCGATGAATTGCATCCCACCGGCGCTGTTGGTGGGCGGCCGCCTCGCCCAGCGCGATATCCGCGCGGAACACGTGGGTCAGCGGAGCGGTGATCCATGGGTGGAACACGCGAGCCTGGCACTCAGCGTGCATCCGCTCGACGTGCCGAAATACCGGAAGGATGCGCATGCAAAGGGTCTGGCGGTAAAGATTCGTGACGATGGCCTCGTCAGTTGTCCATCGCATAGTGCGCTTAAGCGATATTGCCGCGCCTACAACTACGTGAATTTTGGCGACTACTACTAACGGAGAAAGTAATGTCTGATGTGGAACCCCGCGATGTAGCGGATGAAGTTTTGGAACCGGTCGTGGACGAACCGACTGGCGATCCGCGCGCGGGTACGCCCGGCGCCGATGCGCCGGTTGAGGACACGATCGTGGACGAGCCCGCCATTTCTGACGCACTGCTCGGGCGGGCCAAGGATTACGGCCTGTCGGCCTCTGATTTGGAAGGTTTCGACGATACGCGATTGGAGCGTATGTTTTCGACGATTGACCGTCGGCTCATGCAGCCGCAATCGCCGACCGGTCCGGCCGCGGCGGCGGGCCCCGTCCCTGTGGCACCGGGCATGGGCGAATACACGCCCTTGAAGGTTGAATTCGGCGATGAGCTGGACGAATCGCTCATTACGCCGATCAACACCGTCGTGGAACACCTGAACGGACAACTCAAGGAGGTTCACGCTTTCCGCCAGCAGGCTCAATCAGAGCTGCGGGCGATGAATGTGTTGCGTGAATTTTCGGAGTTCGACCGCTTCGTCTCGGGACTCGGCGAAGACTGGGCGCCGGAATACGGATCCGGCGTTACGGTGGAGATGGACCCGGCCAGCAGTGAATTTCAGAAGCGCCTTGACGTGTTCAACGGTGCCAAGAGCCTGCGGGCGGATGCGCATCGGCGCAGGCAGCGCATGAGCATGTCGAATGCTCTGACGCGCAGCCATCGCGCTACACATTGGGATCGCGTAGCCGAACACGAGCGTAAAAAGCTCGACGGCAAGATCGAGCGGAGACGAAAGGGGTCGGCGGAACGCCCCGTAAAGGGCAAACAGCCGGCTATGTCGCCGCGCGATGAAGCGATCGAAGCTTGGAAGTAAAACAGCTGCCAGCCTTCAGCCGTCAGCCGTCAGCCATTCCGGCTGATAGCTGATAGCTGATGGCTATTAGGAGTTTGGTATGGCGACGAAAACGTATACCGACATCGGCGATCGCGTCATCAATTCGCTCAAGAGCTTGCAGAAGGGCGAATGGTACGATGCCATGCAGACCTATCAGGATTACCCGATGGTCCGCGTGGCGATGACGATGGGTCGTGAGAAGTCGGGTAAACAGTTGAGTTTCAGGATCGGCGTCGGCTCGGAGAACGAGGACGGGCATAGTGGCCTGTACGAGGACTTCGATGTCGATCGACCGGATGTGATGACGGAAGGGCTGCTGGATTGGCGCAACCACCGCAAGGGTTTCGCAATCGACGAACGGGAACTGGATCCCATGCAGGATCCCGAGTCGCTGGTGGATGACCTCGAGGTGCTGCGCAACGATATGTGGTCGCGCACGTCCGACGACTTTGAACTCAAGTCGTTCCAGGTCCCGGCCCTCAGCGACAAGCTGCTGCCCCACGGCATCCCCTACTGGGTGGTGTGGGAGGATAGCAGCGGAGGCAAGTTCACTGCGAATCTGCCGTCCGGTCATACGGCGGTGGCGGGCATCGACCCGGCCGTGCAGACGAAATATCAGAACTACACGGCGACCTACGTGAACCCCACGCGGGACGATCTGGGTCTGCGGGTCTCGCGGGCCATTCGCCAGACGAACTGGCGACCGCCGATGAACATGCGCGGCGATCAGAAGCTGACGCACGCGATCTACATGAACCAGCCGACCATCGAGAACAACGAGATCATGGCGGCCAACCAGAACGATCAGTTGGGATCGGATACGCAGCCGATGTTCAACAGGAGCATGTTGGCGAGGATTTCGCCGACCTGGCTGCCGGTGCTGGATGATCAGGCGGCGTCGGGCAGCAACCCGGTGTACATCATCAACCATGCGTATCTCTACCCCTGCTTCAAGAAGGGTTGGAAGTGGCGCGAGTATCCGCCGCAACGGGCTGCCAAGCAGCCGTCGGCGGTCGAGGTGTACAACCTGTCGGTCTACAACTATGCGTGCCCGTTGCGCAACCGGCAAGCCGTCGTGGCCGTGAGCGCGCCGTTCGGCGAGTCCTAGGCAAAATAGCCTTCAGCCATCAGCCTTCAGCCGTCAGTGCTGATAGCTGACGGCTGATAGCTTCTTTACAGGAGTTTTGACATGAGAGCAGTAGGATACAAACCTAGTGCAAAAGTAGCGGACACCGATCGGATGTGGACCAAGGCGCTCTGGGACGAGATCCCCTGGGATCAGATTAACGCGGGCCAGCGCGAAGGTTGGACCTTCTTCGACGACTTCATCAATATGCCGGACCTTTCGGTGGATGCCGATCTGCACAAGTACGCGGCTTACATCGACACCGATGCGACGATCAAGCAGGGTGCGGCCAACGAATTCGGCGAAGTCGTGATGCTGTCCGATGCCGATGACAACATCGGTGCGGTGTTGCAGACCGGTGGGCAGGCGGGCGGCCTTGCGAATTTCATTTTGCAGGCGAACGGGGTGCCGCACACCATTGCCTTCGAGGCTCGGATCAAAACGAGCACTCTGGTGGGCAGCGCCTACATCGGCTTCAGCGAAGAAGGTCTGACGTCGGCGACCGGAGTTTTGTCCAATACCGGCACGTTGTCGGACAAGGACCACGTCGGGTTTTTGCTGCCGGAAGCCGATCCCGACGGTCTGGACTTCGTGTACAACAAGGTGAGCGGTGCGGCCCCGACGACGATGATCGCCGACATCCACACGATGGTGGCGAACGAGTACGTCAAAGTCGGGTTCAAATACGAGTACAAGAACTCGGCGGCCAAGCAGATCAAGGTCTACAAGAATGGTGTGGTGAACGGCACGTTCGTCACCAAGGCGTTGATCGACAACACCACCAACTTCCCCGGCGGTGAGGAACTGTGTCTGACGATGGCGTTCAAGAACGTTACGGACATCAAGAACTTTGCCTGCGAATGGTGGCGCGCGGCGCTGGTGGTCAACGCGTAGGAGATAGGTCATGGCCGATGGAATCCTGGTTGCAGGAAAAACGATCGCGACGGATGAGATTTCGTCCGTCCACTATCAGCGTGCAAAGCTGATACACGGCGCCGACGGTACGAACGCCGGTGACGTCGCGCGTATCAATCCGTTGCCGGTGGACGCGGTGCTCAACACCGGCGTGATCCAAAGCAGTGGCTCGCAGTTGACACCGAAGTTCGCCAAGTTCGCCCTCACGGCTACGGGCACATTGGTTGCGGCCGTTTCGGGCAAGAAGATCAGGGTCCTGGCGCTGGCAATGACGTGTGAATCGTCCGACGAGGATGAAACCTACACGTTCAAAAGCGGTGCCGGCGGAACGGCCAAAACCGGGGCCTTCGGTGAAGCGACTGTAGAGGGCGGCCAGTTTGCGCTGGTCCTGCCATTCTCGCCGGTGGGCTGGTTTGAGACCGCCAGCGGCTCGCTGCTCGAGTTGTCGATAGCCGGGACGAGTCCCCATGCGGACGGATGCCTGGTCTATGTCGAGGTCTAGTCCATGATCATCTGGATCGACCAACTGTTACAGAGTTCGGTTCAGGGCAAGCAGGAGTCCTCTGCGGCCTTGAACTTCGACAATCTGATGGCGCTGGTAGCCGAGCGAACGGGCTACGGCTACCGCGCCAATCAGAATGCCGGGCTCAGTGCCGACGAAGAGCGGGAGATATCGCTCTACGTGGAAGAGGGGCAGCGGGATTTCCTGCTGTCCTACGACTGGAGCTTTATGACTCCGGTGGCGACGTCGGTTTTGTGGGCCACGACGGCCTCCACCACGACGATGACGGCCGGCGGCGATGGCAACAAGACGATCACCGCCTCGGCCGCGACGTTCTTCCCCACGATGGTCGGGGCGACGATTGTTTCGACCAACGGTTCGTATGTCATCGACGGCTATGTGTCGACGACCGTCGCGACCGTGACGTCCGATGCTTCCGCCGATGACGGCGAGACGTTTCAGATCACGGCCGATGGGAGCTATCGTCTGCCGGACGACTTCGGTGGTCTGATCGGTGAAATCTACTTTCAGGCCAACGACGGCCTCTGGCAGCCGTTGGCCAACACCGGGGTGGCGGAACTTCTCGAGCTGCTTCAGGTGTCGACCAGCAGCGGGCGTCCGACGGTCTGCGCCGTCGAGGCGATCAATGTTTCCGGCTCGATTGGCCAGCGCTTCGATTTGATGGCGTGGCGAATAGCTGATTCGGACTACACCATCCGCTACCAATATCAGGTGTTGCCGGACAATCTGGTGACCGGCGGATATCCATATGGCGGTGCGCGGCACGCCGAGACCATCAAGTACGCTTGTCTGGCCGCAATGGAACGCAGCAAGCATCAACTGGCGGACGGTCCACACCAGCGGCAATACAACCGGATGTTGGCTCTTAGCATCAAGGCCGACCAACGAGGCGCTCGTGCCGGGTCGTTGGGCTTCCTGGTGGACGCCCGTCCGGGTCGTTGGCGGAGAGGCAACTATGGCCCGCTGGCCCGGACCGTGACGGTCGGTGGTGTTTCTTATCCGTAAACAGGAGTAACGATAAAATGTCCTCGGCATTTCCATCAAAAGGCATCAAGCGGAAGTTCAATCGCTTCCTCAGCGCAGATGACACGATTCTTGCCTCAACCATAACGGTTCCCGACGACCAGTTCGGCATTATGTGGAAGCTATGGGTTAGTCTGGATGTTGCCTCTGAAGCGGACCTGCATAATTTACCGGCCATTCTGGCCGTTAGTGTGGTGATAGGCACCGTGTCATGGTTAGTCGAGCTTCATCCCTACATTGCACGTGGGGCTGCTGAGCTGGCGAAGATAGAACACATCGATCTCGGTCCCTGGGACTTCGATTTCGGAATTGAGGGTCTGTATTCGGGCGTCAAAGGTCACAACATTGTTGTTGCAGTGGCTGCCGCTGGCACAGGCATCAAAGTGCGCGTCGACTACATCTACTCGGGCGATTAAGTGGTCGCACCGGGGCCAAAGATAGGAGACTGATATGAGTATTTCGGTAATTGAAAACGAATTGCGCCACGCCCCCCGCCTGGAGCTGCTGGGTGACAATGCGCTGACCTGGCGGAACGGAGAGGCGTTCACTACGAAGATGTTGGGCGGCGGCACGGATGCCAGCCCGCTGACAACCGCAACGGCGGACGTGAAGTTTGTCGAGTTCCGTTGCGCCAGCACGGCCGCCAGCGGTGACAACCGTCTGGCATACTTGCGCTATCAACTCACTGGTGGGGGCGGTGGAGAGTGCCTGCGCGGCTCGACGGTTGTGAAGTCAAATGTCGGGACTGCACACGGCGCGCACTTCGGTATCGAGTTCCTGGCAACCGCCGGCGCATCGGAATGCTCCGGCCTGGGCGTCGGGCTTCGTGGAACCCTGATGATCCCGGATGTTGCAAGCTGGGCGCCCGCCGGCACGTATGCCGCCGGTATGTTCGAGATTTTCAGTGAGGGCACGGCCAGCGACCCGGCGGGCATGACGGAACTGTCGGTATTGCGGCTGGTCAACAGCGGCGGTTCCGGCAAGGCCGACGTCGATACCGATGCCTTCATCTTCTCACTTCAGGGCTGGTCAACAGCGGCGGATGCGACGAAAAATATCCGCACCGATAGCCTGGCCGAGCTGAACAGCGGCAGTGTCGTTGGAATTCGAATCAAAATCGGGAGCGGAACATATTGGATCCCGGCGGTTCCCTCGGCCTCATGGAACTAGGAGTCTGTCATAGGAGTTATCATGGAGTTATCCGTACCGGAACGTCTGGCGATGCTCAACCTGCTGCCCCAGCAGGGCAATTTCGTTACGTTGAAGTTGTTGCGCGAGCTGCGTGAAGCCCTCAGCTTTACCGATGAGGAGGTCGAGAAGTTCAAGGTCAAGGTGGCGAACGAACGCATCACCTGGGACAACAGCGCAACGGTCGACCGGGAGATTGAGATCGGCAGTACGATGACGACATTGATTGCCGAGACGCTCCGCAAGCTCGATAAAGCGAAGCAATTGACGAACGCCCATATGAGTTTGTACGAGAAATTCGTGGCGGGCGAGGACTGACGTATGCCGAGTCGCACGTTGGATCTCGAGTTCCCGCTTGGCGGGCTGGATCGTCGTCCGGCGTTCCAGAAGCAACGGCCCTTCACGACGCCGCATGCCGTAAACGTACGCCCGGAAGGCACGCTGGAGAAACGTCTGCGCGGGGGCTCCCGACCGGGGCTGGTCAAATCGTTCGCAACCCGTGACTCGGACAACAAGGTGAACTTGTTGACCATGATGCGCTCGCTGAACACGGAAGGGCGCAGAAGTTTCAAGGAGGATTTTTCGTCGGGCTTCGATTACGCCGAATGGGAGAACATGGGGCAAAGCGGCATGCGCTTCCCGATCAACGTAGTCGATGAGCAAGTAAAGGTTTACGAGGGGGAGTTCATGGGCGGCGTTCTAAGGAACACATCAGGCACTCCCGGCGAAAAATTGAATACAAGCGGACTATATTCTGTGGAAATGTGGTTTGACCCGAGCAGTTTAGTGGTGACCGGTGGTCAAAACAATTCGATCGTTAAAGCGCATCTATACGCGCTCTTGGAGGACTCTGGTCCTCGATTAGACGTCGGCCTCTCACTCGAATTGCGGCAATGGGTGAATAGCGGAGGGCTAGCGCTCTTTGATACGGATCTGTTGTTTGTTATAAATAACAATGTCCAGGGGGGGGGTGTCAGGTTGTTGTCAAATTCAACGCAGCCCATAGGGTCGGGCACTCTGCGTCTCGTTGTGGATGGAATGATATTCAGCGGCAGTTGGATTCCTGATCCGGGCCAATCAGGGATCGAGCAGACAATCATTATTTCGCATTTGTCGTCGAATTCGCGGGTAGGTTTTGGGGTGGATATAGATCACAACATTGGCGGCAATGTCTTCGCCGACAACTTTCTGCTGCGCTACATCAGCACCGATACCGGCATCCCGCCGGAAGCCGTTGTGCAGGCCGCAAACGGCAATCTGCTGCGCGAAAGCACCGAAGGCGGATTGGTAGCGGTTACACAAACCGGAATCACTCTTGCGTCGGATCGTTCTCTGCTCGCCGTCGATCGGCTGGGAAAACTCTATATTGCGGATCACGGAAACCGTTTCAGTACCGACGGCACCGAAGAGGCCCGCCAGGTGGACGGTATAGTAGACAGCGGTTCGCCCACACTGATGACCAGTGCAGGCGTCACTGACTGGACAGACATGGGGATCGAAAAGGACGGGGATTGGCTTGAAATCATCAGCGTAGATACTGCGAGTGCGGCCAATAGGACTCTCGCCGTTGGGCTCCACAAAGTAGCGGCACAGATTACCGGGGCAAATTTGATTTTGGCGGGATCTCTCGGTATCGACGACGACATCAGCGGCATCACCTATCGCATAGTACGCGGGCCTAAGGTTTTCGACGCCGCCACCAATACGATGGCGCTTTGGGAGCCGACCGCGGGAAGCATTCCGCTGGGCTGCAACATCATCGAGGTATTCCGCGACCGCATGGTTCTCGGGGGGGATCCCGAGAACCCCGGCGTCTGGTTTATGGGTCGAGTCGGCAATCCTGACGACTTCAATTACGGTGCATCGGTGACCGATCGGTCACGAGCTATTCCCGGGACCACGGTCACCTCGGAAGGGGGTGGACTTGCCATACCGCTATCTGCGATTGTGGCGCTCACCGAAGATTACTGTTTGTTCTCCGCGGAATCGGAGCTGTACCTATTGCGCGGCGATCTCGGTCTGGGCGGCATCATAGGCAACATCAGCCGCCAGATCGGCATCGGCAGCCGAACCGCCTGGTGTCGCATCCCCGATGGCAGCCTGGTCTTTCTTTCGCGCGACGGGCTCTACAAGTTCCATCCGTCGCAACCGTTCCCGGAGAGTTTGTCGCGTGATAAACTCCCCGCCGAACTCATCAACGTGGTCCAGAATACGGACCTCACCGTAACGCTGGAATACGACGTGCGCTTTCGGGGCGTTCACATTTTCATTGCCCCCGCGACGGCAGGGTCATCCAAGCACTACTGGTTCGATTGGGATACACAGGGGTTTTGCCCGGTTGCGCTCGGCAGCACGGACCATGAGCCCTTCGCGATCACCTTTGACGCCAAGGCGAACCATGTACTACTGGGTTGCCGGGACGGATACATCCGGCATCACGATTCGGGGGCTGTTGACGATGACGGAATAGCGGTCGTGAAAGAGGTTGACTACGGCCCGATCCCGCTCAATCGTGGACGGGCGGCTTTCGTGGATTCGTTGAAGATCACCCTCGACGATGGCTCGGCCGACGTGCCCTGGACGTTCAGGACCGGGAATTCGCCGGAGGAAGCGTTCAACGCAGCGCCACGTGCATTGGGTACGGCGAAGGCGGGACGCAACTATCTCCAGTCCATCCGCCACTACGGTGAGTGGGGGTTCCTGCGGTTGTCGACAACCGGCGCCGTCCGATGGGCCGTAGAGGCAATCGAGCTCAAGGTGCTGACGACCCCAACAAAGGCGCGCAAGATTTGAGAGGAAACGATTATGGCTACTCCTATCCCCGGCGGCCAAATTGGCGGCGGTGCCGGTCATACCGGCCTCTACGAGATGATCCTGGCGCCCTTTCTGCCGGTCATCGGCGAGTTCGAGCGGTTCCTGTCATCGAGCTTCGGCGGCATGGTCATGGCGCAGCTCTCCGCTGCGGAGTTCAACAAAAAGTGGGACGCATTCGTAGCTCAGGCGGACGAAGCCACCCAGCAGACCGCCAGAATGCTTTCAGAGACGATCGGTATTGGTGGACCTACCCGGCAGGTTCGCAGCGACATAACAGATCCCGAATCACGCGCATGGATTCAAGAACGCATTGACTCGGGCGCGGCGGAGAACGAGGACTGGTACGACACGTTGACTGAGGAGGCCCCTCAGTTCCCTTCCGCTATTGCCGGCGCATTCGAGGTCTCGCGCGAAGGCCAGCGTTTGGGCAAAGAGTTCTTCGACCCTGACGCCGCGGTGACGCGCTTCGAGGAAACATTCGGAGACGTCGTCGAAGGCTTCGAGGCGCTGCCCGGTCAAGTTGCCGCCGGTAACGAGGAAGTCCAGCAGTTCTTCGACAATCTGAGGCGGCAGTTGGATGTCGGTGCTGCGAACCTGGCGACCGGTTTCGAGGATATTCTGGGGACGGCGACAGGGCTGGTATCGTCGCTCGGCCAAGCCGAACGGCAGGACATCAACAGGCGCTTCACCGAAGCGGGCAACGAATCGCAGATGCATCTTATTGAACGCGGCCTGGGCGGCACCGGGATCACATCGTCGATGAGGGCGGGCGTCGAACGCGAACGGTCGACCGCCTTGCTGGGCCTGGAGGAACAGATCGCCCAACAGCAGCTCGGCGTCCAGGAGACCTTCGGTCTCGCGGGCCTTGGGGCCGAGGAGCGCATGTTGGCCGGTCAGATAAACCTCGGTGGCCAGCAGGCCGGGGCGATGCAGTTCGGCAACCAGCTCTTTACCGGCACGGCGTTGAGTTCGCTGGCCAACCTGGGCAATATCGCCGCCGGCCAGTTCGGTGCGTACGATCAGGCGGCGATGAATCGCTTCAACAGCTTCATGGCGGCCGCGGGGTACCCGATCGAGACGCAGTTGGCGGGTGCCGGTCTCGGACTGGACTTCTTCGGACAACAGCCGTTGTTCCCGCCGTCACCTCCGGCGCAACCCAGCATCCTTCCCTCGTTTAGAATCGGATGAGGTGACAAATGCCTAGAATCTTTCCAGCTCCGGCCGACCCAGGCGTTGACGCCTTCATGGCCTACATCAGTCGCCTCCAGGCGGACCGACGTCGCCGCGAGGAGGAACGGGCGGCCGAACGAGAGGCACAGAAAAAACGGCTTGTTACGATCCCAACCACGATCGTCGGCGCGGTCCTTGGTGGCGTTGGTGCGGCGGCGGGTGCTGGTGTGGGGGTTGCTTCTTCGGCGGCAACGGGGGCGGCAGTTACCGCCAGTGGCGCGGCAGCCGGCGCGACGCTCGGCGGTATCGCCACCGGTGCTCTTACCGGTGGCGCGATCGGCGCTCGCATCGGCGAACAGTTCGTAGGCGGCGACATCGCCGGCGGGCTTACGACGGCGGCCAGTGCGGCACAGGGGCTCATGCGCGCCCAGACGGACCGACAACTCTATGGCGGCACCGTAACACCCCGGGACCGTACGTTTCTCGCGCAAGCGGCCTTGAAGGCCGGTACGAACCTTCCGCAACTCGAGGGCATGGCGCGGCAGAGCGGTCAGCTCGTGCCCGATCTACTCAACACCATGAGTATGGAGCAGGAAACCAGGGGGCAATTTGGAGATCGGCTCAAGGCCTTTGATTTCCCAGGCACGGTCGAGGACGCCGAAGCGCTCATCGAGCAGGGCACTTTCCCGGATCGGTCGACGCTGCTGCAAACGCTTCAGGGTCGACAGGATCAACGAGCCCAGCAGCAGGCCGGCCAGCAGGCTTACGCCAGGATATCAGGGCAACGTGACGCTGAAGCTCGAGCGGCGGTGCAACGCGAACAGATGGAGTATCGGTTTGACCCCCGAGGATTGGCCCAGCGCAGCGCCGATTTGAAGGCTATTGACGAAAGCGTGGGCAATGGGGATTTAACTGTGGAGCAGGGTGCGCAAATGAAGGCCGCGATGCCTCGGCTTGTTCCGACGGCTGTGCCGCGGAGAACGCCGAAGACCATCGAGGAAGATGAGCAGATAAGCAACAAAACCGGCTATGTGTATGTGCCGGACACCCGTGGTGGCCGTCGCTACGTTGGGAACATAAGGGGTGAGGAGGACGTTGCGGAAACAATACTGAAACATCAGCAGGCTATGACGAAGGCGACATTCACCCGCGTATCCGTTGCTGAGGCTGCGGCTGATTATGTCAAGGCCCAGGGCATCGCGGACCAAATAACGGCCGGCACGTTCCAAGCGGGGAAACCTGGCGCGGCCGGCGCGGCAGTCCCCGGGCAGGTTCCCGGCGCACCCGGCGCCGCCCCTCCTCAAGCCGCGCAGAACGTGCAACTTCAGCAACGGGTGCAAACGGCAGTACAGCGATTGACGGAGGTCCAGCGCTTTTTCCCGGACGATCCGGCCAAGTGGGTTCCGCAAATGACAGAACGATTCATCGACGACGCGCGGTTGATCAGCAAGGTGCTTATTGACAAAATGGAGCGCGGTGGAACGCTTACGCCGGAAGAAGTCAAGCTGGCTCGTTTCGTCAGAGACCTGATCCAGAGAAGCTGATATGCCCCCAACACTTCAAGATTCCAAAAACGTGGACCGGATGATGCAACTTCTTGATCAGCAGGTTGCCACACAGCCGCAGGACGATCTCAAAGCTGATCTAAAGGCTGCCCAGATACGTGCCTCGCAGAAGCGTATCGCGGAGGCATCAGCTTTCCTTGAGGCCAGCCAAGACGAGAAAATGCAGGGCACCACAAAGTCGGCTGCGAAACCCGCGAAACCTGTAGGACGTATTGGCAGTCAGGTGATCGAAGAGTTGCCACGTTCGCAGGAGCCTCTAACCGATGAGGCGAAACTGGGGCGGTACAATGAGATTCGTCGCAAGTACGGGCTCGCTGAAACGCAAGAACTGCCGCCAAAGGTCGGTATCGCCGAGGAAGCGGGCGAGCAGCTTGATGTGGAGAATATCCCACTGGTCGGCGGGTTCATTACCGCCAAGGAACTGTGGGACGTATCGTCCTCGGCAAAGCGTGTCGAAGATGGCGAGGCCGGTCTGGAAGATTGGGAGCGGTTGGCTGCCTACATGGACCAGGCCGCGACCGATGCGCGTGAGCGCACTTTCGGGGGTGGTGTAGCACGCATAACCCTTGGCAGCATCCCGTTCTGGATCGACTTCTTTGCCTCCGGTGGAGCGCCGGCACTTCTGAAGGCCGGCGGCAAAAAGGCTGCCAAGGCAGGTATCAAGCGTACCTTGTCGAAAGTGCTGGCCGATGCCGCCACCAAGGTCGCCAGGACGGCCGGAACGACAGCGCTTCGGCTCCCGACATTTTCGCACCGCATCGCTGCGGGAACCATGCAGCGGGCGCTTCCGCAATTTGCGACCGTCATGCCGGCGGATCCTGATGCTGATGCTGAGTTCGTCGTCTTAGACAAGGGTGAGGATACACTGACGGCGGCCAAGAATGCGCTCGGCGACGTGTACATCGAGGTGTTTTCCGAGCAGACAGGGGAGATTCTCGGCCTGGTTGGCGGTCCACTCAAAAAAGCGTTTGGTCTGAAACCGGGGCGCATTGGGGCCAGAGAATTTCTTCGCAACTTCGGTTTCCACGGCGTAGCCGGCGAAATGGCTGAAGAGCGGATTGGCGAGGCGTTGCGTGAAACGGCAACTCGGCTGGGCGCCCTCGAGCTTCCGCAGCAAGTGCCTTCCGGTACACAACTCGCCCAGGAAGCGATCGCCTTCGCTATTCCCAGTGGCGGGGTGGCGATCGCCGAGCGGGGCATCAAGCATCGTCCGACGCTGGAGCGGGCGCAGGCGTTCGTTAGTTTGCACCCGGAAGCCTCGGCACAGATTGCCGGGCTGGAGGGTAAGGTCAGCCGCAAGCAACTCAAAGAAGCAGCGGGCGACACGCTAAGTGCCGAAGAGGTTGGCCGCATGAATCGCGGCGCGTTCCGCGATATGCTGCGCGACACACTGGAATTGCAGGCCGGAACTGCCGCAGAACCGTCGCAGCCCTCTGTGGTGACTACGGAACAACCCGGGGTGCAGGCGGCGGAAGCTGGGGCACGTGAAACACCCGTTGCCGCTGCCGCCGATCAGTTGGAAGGCCCCGATTTCCGATCGTCCTACGTGTTTCAAGGCACCGCAGCCGGACAAGCGATGGCAAAGGAACTTAGGGGCATGTTGCCCGCCGGACTGCGCAGCAAGGTGAAGGTTGTCAAGAAGGGGCACAAGCTGTATCGCGGCGCCGACGGTGAAACCGTGGCGTCCAAGGTCGGGCTCGAACGTATGGGCCGTAGCGTTCTTCTCAAACAGACGGGTAAGCCTGATCTGGCGAACCCCGCGGAGGGTGATCTCGGCAGGCGCTTAGTCCGTGCCAGCGATGAGGCGGATTTGCTGGCCGGTGTGCCCGAACAACGGCGGGATGAAGTGGTCAAGCAAGAGGCCGCTGTGAGGCTGGAACGGGACTACGCTGGTGAAAAGGCGAAGCTCTTGGAAGTTGCTCGAACCGGGGGGGAACTCGGCGATACCGATACTGCGGTTGCCAAGAAGATCGTGGCCCAGGACGCATTGGCGGCGGCACTCAGCGGAGATGCATCGCAGGCGCAGGCGGCCATCAGTCTGATTTCTGCCTACCGCCGAACCGGAACAGAACAGGCACGCGGGCTGCGCCAACGGTTCGATCCTCTGGAGACACCAGTAGAACGCCGGCGGCGTGCGGTTGCCGAGTCGCTGCTGACGCCCGCCAGAGAGGCCGACGCGCGGATCAACAAGTTCCTGGATGAGGGCAAGACGGGCGAGGCCGAGAAACTTCAGGCTGAATGGGCGCGACAGTACGGTAAAATGGTCAAGGATCTGGAGCGCATCGGCATAAACCTGAACGACATTGACGCAATTCTTACCGACGATGTGGCGACCGCTCGTTTGCTGGGGACCATGCAAGCCTACAAAGCATCGGGCTTCGACGCGATTTTCGAGTATTGGCGCAACTCCATCCTGTCGGCGCCCACCACACAGGCGGCCAACATCATTGGCAATACGACGTTCAGCGCCTGGCACTTTACTGCCGAGCGGCTGACCGAGGGGGTGATCAACACCGTTGTCCGTAACCCAAAGAACGTGCAGTGGGGCGAATTCAAGTACCTGGCTGCGGGTATCCTTCCAGGTCTATCGCAGGGCGTTCGGAATTTCTACCGAGCGTGGGACAGCGAGACGCCCTACTTCGAGCTATCGCTTCGCGCCACGGCCGGGTCGAAGATTGAAGAACCCAATATTGCCATCAAGGGCGACAAGGGGCGAGTCGTACGCGTTCCCCAGCGCACGTTGCTCGCCTTTGACGAACTGTACAAGAGCGTCTTCGCGAATATGGAAGTCGGAGCACAAGCCTATCGAATCGCTAAGGCGGATGGTTTGCGCGGTCCGCAACTCCAGGAGCGTATTTCTCAACTGGTGGCCGACACAAACTCGCCGGCTTGGGATGAGGCCCTGGCTGTAGCTCGCAAGTTGACGTTCCAGTCGAGAGAGAGCGAAGCCCTGAACGCTCTGCTGAAAATGCGCGGCGCTGTTCCATTTGCAAGATACCTGCTTCCTTTCGTCACAACGCCATGGAACATCTTTGGCGAGGGGATTCGCCGCAGCCCGATCGGCGTCGTCAATCTCGCAGCGGACACGTATCGAGCCAGCAAAGACGGGAGTTGGAACAAGGTCGTTACACAGTTCGGGAATCAACTCATCGCTTGGTCGGCCGTGCTGCTGCTCATGGATAACGATCCTGATGAGCCCTGGATTACCGGTGCCGCTTCGGCCGCACGATACAACACGCGGACAAAGGCATACCGCACGTTCCCGTCACAGGGCATAAAGATCGGCGACACGTGGTACTCCTATGCACGTGTCGAACCGATGGCGACGTGGCTTTCGCTCGCTGTCGATGTCGCCGAGTCGCTACGCAGTGATGCGCCGCTGGAGGCTATCGTCAAACCCTTCGACAATCTTGCGGGACAGATTCGCTCCAAGACCTTCATGCAGAGCATGGGCGACATCTTAGAGGCCACCCAGCGTGGCGTCGACCTCGATGCCTTGGGACGATGGGCCTCGTCGTTCGCTGTCAGTTGGATTCCAAATCTCGTTCGACGTATCGGCAATGAGCGGTACGAGTTCGTGCCGGAACGCGGTGTCTGGGGCGAAAGCCCGGACAAGATACATCGCTGGGTCAAGCGTGTTGTCCAGAAAACCGGTCTTGCAGGCGATTTCGTGCCTGACGAACCGAAGATCGACCTCTGGGGGCGACCGGCCCGCAAAGGATTGGAACGGCGGCCGCAAACCGATTTCTTGTGGCGCGTGTTGGCGCCCATTCGACGCCATACGGAAGACGTGGCGATGGGTGATCGTATCCTCATCAACTGGAACAGCCAACATCCGGATGACGAACGCAACCCCGTACAACCCAGACCATATTTCACGATCGGGGGCGAAAAGCAATGGCAGACCGATAGCGGGAGGCGTCAATTCCTCGAACTGTCGGGCCGTTTGGCGGACATGCACGTTCAGCGCCTTGCCAAATCCTTCAACATCGAACAGCCGACTGAAGCGGACATCAAACGGCTGGAGAAGATTATTGAAGTGCGGCGTAAGCAAGCGAAAGCGATGCTCATCGGCGCTTGGAACTCGAATCCAATGGCCGACCGTGATCCGAATCTCGTCAATCGTTTGTTCGAGCTGGCTTCAGGTGCGCCATGACCCTTCCCATCAGAGCGTCCGAAGCGACGCTCATCGAGGTCCGCCAGGCGCTGCAGCGGGTCGAACTGAACCGCCGGATCGCACCGCAGCACAACTTCGACGCCACGACTGACCCCGGCGTTACGGACGATGAATCAGGAGGCTACAGCGTTCAGTCCTGGTGGTTCAACACCACGTCCGAAGAACTCTTCCTCTGCACCGACGCGACAAGGAACGCCGCCACCTGGCAGAACCTCACGGCCGCCGAGATCATCGGCGGTGCCTCCAAGGCATTCAAGACCATCAGCCCGCCGGACTCAAACGATCTGGTGGCCGACAGTGCATCCGACACGCTCAACGTAACGGAGTCGGGCGGATGCACCGTCACGGGAACCTCGGGCACTGATACACTCAACATCGACGCCGCGGGTTCGAGCCACAACCATTCTGCGGCCGACATCACCTCCGGGCTGCTGGCCCTGGCGCGGGGCGGCACGGCCGCGGACCTCAATGCTACGGGCGGTGCGTCGCAGGTGTTGCAGCAGGCGTCGGCCGGCGCGGCCATCACGGTCGGCCAGCTTGCCAGCAGCGACCTGTCGGACACGGCCAACATCATGCTGGCCGACGGCACGGTACCGTTCGTCGCAACGGTAGTCGGTGTCGAGCCCACGGTGTCGAACCATCTGGTGATCAAGGACTATGTCGATCGGGCCATCAACTTCATAGAAGAGTTCTTTTTCAACAACGTGGCGTCTGACATCGGCGGCATCTATTTCGAGATGCTGGATACCTCTACCGGCGCCGGTGAAAGTACCTTCACGGCGGCTGATTTGGGCGGGGGGGATGGTCAAGCCCTGACGAACTGGGCGACGCTCGCGGGTGTGCCGGGCGTCATTACCATGGCGGAGGGGGTGTATACCGGCCACCTCCATGCTGAGCGCACAGTCGGCAACAGGTCGGTCAATCTGTATTTTGAGATATGGACGCGGCTCGCGGATTCTCCGTTTACTGAAACGCTGCGGATCACATCGGAGACATCATCGGAAATAACCTCCAAGACCGAAGTGGAACTGCACGGGGTTCTGCCGGGCGACGTCGTGATCAACGACACGGATCGGATCATCATAAAGTGGCTGGCCGACCTGGGGAC
>SDBU01002264.1_pt1 | contig 25919 bp, 40 predicted proteins | sample 2277071 | NCBI WGS metagenome assembly SDBU01 (sample SAMN10397929, study PRJNA504765) | marine sediment metagenome | isolation source: marine sediment core GS08_GC12, 126 cmbsf | place: Arctic Ocean: Gakkel Ridge, Loki's castle | collected 2008
GTTTGACGATCTCAACGACAACGAGATCCGCCGGGCCGTGGTCGAAAAGGCATCCTCGACGGCCGCCGAAAAGATCGACGCCATCGAGGAGGACGCTCAGGCCGCATATGTTTCGGCTCGTTTCGACGCCGTGATCGAATCGACCAACGCCGAGCCCGAGACCACCAAGACGAACCACGGGCTTGACCGGTTTCGTGTCCAAGCATCCACAGCAGGCGGGAACCGGACGGATGCGGTCGACAAGGCGCGCACCCACGCGGCCGAGGTCAACCGCAGCCGGGGATTGCGTCCGCTCGGCACCCCGCTCCCCTCGCGCGCAAGCCAGGTCAAAGCGGAGTAAGCCGTTAGGCGAAACCTCAACCTCGGGATAGACTCGACACAAGCAACCAACGGAGCAATCGACCATGAGTCAAGCAAGCGTTTCCATCCAAGCCCCCATCGCATTTGCCGGGCTGCTCGCCGATCCCAATAAGGGAATGCACAGTGTGAGCCTCGCCAACGAGGACGCCGCGAGGGCCAAGTTTGGCCTCGGCTACTTCCTGGGCACCAACCCTGAAACACAGTTCAAGCTCCCGGCGGGAGCGGCCGGCGTCCTTGCAGGTGCCTTGGCCCATGCACACGCAACCGAAAGCCGGGAACCCTTCACCAGCGGCGGCGCTGGCGGGGCGGCCGGCCTTGTCACCGACGAGCCCGGCGACCTGGTGCGCCAAGGGCGCATCTGGGTGCCGGTAATCGGCGCGGTGACTACAGGCCTACCCGCCTGGCTGATCCACACCACGGCCGACTTTGGCTCATGGCGAGCCGACGCCGGCGGCGTTGCTGAAGTCAGCACGCTGACCCCCAACCCAATCGTAGATGCCATTGTCTACACGGTCGACGTCCATATCGGGGACCAAGATTTCCACTTCGAGACGCTCTCCGACGCTACCGCCACCGCGACCGAGATTTGTGACGAGATGCGCGTCGCTATGGCCCTCGACGCCACGTTTACGGCCTTGGTCGTCGCGACCGGAACCACGACGTTGATCCTCACCAGTCAGAACATTGGCCAGGATCTCGATGTAGTTTCTAGCGGCGAGGGTCTTTTTGACATCGTCGAGACCGTCCCACCGGCCACCGCGGCGCAGGTGGTCAAAGGCGTGTTTCGCTCGTCGACGTCCGGAAGTGGCCTCGCGATCCTCGAGCTCAACGAGCCCTAGAAAGTAAGCCGCTCAACCCAGTCGGAGATACCGAGCAACGCAACCCAGGAGCTTTTAGCCATGTTGAATCAACGCCGATTTTTGCAGTTATGCGAGCGCGCCGATGGCGAGCGCGTCGACGAGCATATCATCCAAGAGGTCCTGAGCCTGCGGTCAATCCATCACTGGGATGCCGACGAGGGGGCGTTTTTCGCTCGCGAGCTCGAGTCCATCAAGGCCCAGACCTTCGATATCCTGTACCCGACGCTCAGGGCGCGCGATTTCATCCCTGTTGACGGGTCTGCCGGCGCTGGCGCAACCCAGGTCACCTATCAGCAATTCGACCGCGTTGGCCGAGCCAAGATCATCGGCCCCAACGCCCGCGACGTGCCGCGGGTCGATGTGTTGGGCAAGGAATTCCCTCGACCGGTCCGCCCTTGGGCCGACGCCTACGGATGGACGATCTTTGAGGTCCAATCGGCCGCCTTTGCAAACCGCAACCTCAACGCTATGAAGGCCTCCGCCGCCCGTCGTGCAATCGAGGAAGGCCTCGACGAGACCGCCGCCCTTGGTGCGCCGGACTACGGGATCCCGGACGGGTTTATCAACTCGGCCGCCGTGGCAGCGACGACCACCACGCCGTGGTCAGCATTGACCGCAGATCAGATCATCGCTCAGGTCTCGGCCTCGCGTCAGAGAATCGTGAGCAACTCCAAAGGCGTCGAGCGTGGCAACACGATCCTGTTGCCAGACGAGCAATACGAGCTGATCGCCAATCTGCCACGTGCGTCCGTGTCGGATACCACGGTCCTCGAATTCCTCCTGAAAAGCCCCGACATTCAGGCGATCGAGCCGTGGTATCGGCTAGAGCTCGCCGGCGCCGGTGCCAAGGATCGCATGATCATCTACGACCGCTCGCCGGACAAGATCACCCAGGACATCACCCAGGAATTCACCCAGCTCCCGACTCAGGAGGTTGGCTTCGAATTCATCATCAACGCATTCGCTCAGACCGCCGGTACGGCGATCTATTATCCCTTGAGCATGGACTACACTGACGATATCTAATCACTCATAGCCCCTCGACGGCCCAAACCGGGCCGGACGATTGGGTAAGGGTGATCAAATGACTCTCGTCCGAAACAACAAGCCCTCCCGCGTAGGACTTCCGACAGAATCCGGCGCAACGGTTTATTTCGATCCGGGTACCCACGAATACCCGGACGAGGACCTCGAGGGGATCCTCACGCAACGGGCCGCCGTTCGCGCCTACCTCGAACCGCAAGGCGACAAGCCCGCGGTTATCGAGGTCATCGAAGTCGTTCGAGATGGCGAGGGCACTCCCAGCCCAACGCCCGACCCAACGCCCGACAATAAGAAGCCCGCCGCCGAGCTCAAGAAGCTGATCCTCGAGTCCAGCGATCCGGACTGGCTCCGCTCGGTCATCGCCGGCGACGACCGAACCACGGTAGTGGCGGCAGCGGATCTCCGACTCGTCGAGGTGCTCGTCGACGCTCAGGACGACCCGCCACCGGATGATCAGTCCGTAGCGTCGAGCGAGTAAAACAGATACGCTCGGCCTATGTCGGTGACCGTCCAAAACATTCGCGACCGGTTGCCGGAGTTTTGCAAGGTCGACAACCAGATCATAGCCACGGCGCTTGCGTCGGCCGATGCATGTATCAATCGGACCCAATGGGGCACAAAGCGTGCCGACGAGGGGACGATCTGGTTGACCGGCCACTTACTCCTACACCTCGAGGATGGCAGCGGACTCAACGCCGGGCCGGTGACATCCGAGCGCGAGGGCGGACTTTCGATCGGCTACGCCGTCTCGGAGGCATTCAAAGAATCGGCCTACGGTGCGACGTCTTACGGCCGTCAATACCTAGAGCTCCGGAGGACCGCATTTCCAGAGCGGTTTGAGTGCTAGCATGGCCGGGCGGGTCATTGTCAAAGATCGGGGCCTCACCAAGATCCTCGCCAATATGAAGGACTTTGACGGTGCCCAAGTGGCGGTAGGCTTCCAAGGGCCCGAAGGCGGGGCGATCCATCCGGATAGCGAACTCGACAATGTTGGGATAGCGGTGATCCAAGAATTCGGAGCGCCAGGCGCCGGGATCCCCGAGCGATCGTTGATCCGCGCCACATTCGACGCCATGGTCGACCAGTGGGCCAAGACTGCCGCCAAGATCGCGGAGTCCGTCTATTCGACGACGCCAGAAACACCCGGTAGGGCGCTAGGGATCCTCGGTGAGCTCGTCGTATCCGATTACCGCAAGGCAATCACCCAAGGCATCCCTCCGCCGCTCAAGGCCGCCACAATCGCACGCAAGGGGAGCTCAACCTCCTGGCTCGATACGGGCATTCTGCGGGACGCCCTGACGTGGTCGGTGAGGTCGTAGGCCATGGGGATCCAGCGAATCCTACGGCGCTTCAACGTCCCCTTTGACGTGATCCGCCAACCGCCGATCGTGCGAGAAAAGGGGCGGGTCAAGCCCGCCGGCGAGCCCAAGAGATTCGGAGCTCGAGGCGGGATCCAGCCCGCCGGACCCAAGGACCTCAAGCGACTCCCCGAGGGCCAGCGGACCGACGCGGTGATCGTGATCTACACGGACGCCGAGCTCCTGACTGGTGACGCGCCCGACACGCAAGCCGATCGCGTGATCCCTCAGGGCCCGGGCGTCTACCAAGGAATCGAGTTCGAGGTCCAATCCGTGGAGCAATGGCCTCGGCATCGTAAATATCTGGCGATCAAGGTGGGGCAATGAGTGAAACACGGGTACCCGGGATCAAGGCGCAACACGCCATAATCACTGATCAATGCAGGGTCAACAAAGGGGACGAGGCGGCGATCGATGAGGCGCTTGATCGACTTCACCACGAATATATGCAGCTAGCCACGGTGCCGGCGAACATGGGCAAGGGCGTAAACTTCCACGTTGTGTTGACAGTTGAGCGACCGCCGAGGGATCCGAATGGCGCTTGATCTCGATCAACCGATTGCATGGGGCACCGTCGAGGATGCGATCTCGGATTGGGTGACCTCGGTCACGAGCCTAGCGACGCATTGGATGGATCAGGCGGCGCCGCAACCAGCCCGTCCTTTTGTCCTGCTTTCGATCGCCGGCCCGATCGAGCTCGGCGTGGGCGACGAGCAACGGGTTGAGGAAACGAAGGACGCACAAGGCGCGCCAAACGATCTTTGGCAGCAAAAAACCCGTGGCGAGCGGGAGATCACGATCACAATCCAAGTCGAGGCGGACAAGGAATCGAGCCAGGATCCGCGGCGCCACGCTCGAGCCCAGGCGACGCGATTGTTTTCCAGCCTCACCATCGACTCGATAACCAAGGTCCTCGAGGACGCCGGCCTTGCGTATCGGGCCCGGAATCCGATCGTAGATTTCTCTATTTCGATCGCTAACGAATTCGTCAACCGCTCGGCCTTCGATTTCCGAGCCGGCTTGGCCTCCTGCGTTGTGGAGGATATAGACGTGATCGAGGAAGTGACCGGCGAGGGTACGGTTACCGGAGTCGATGGAAGTATTACAACGGTCCCGATCAGTGTAGACTCAACGCCATAGGAGCGGCACGCTATGACACTGCAAACAATCGTAAACGTCCAGATCACCAAGGCGACCGCCAAGCTCACGCGCGTCGGTTTTGGTACGCCGCTCCTACTCGTGACCCACACGGTCGCGATCCCGGATGCCAAGCTTTACACCGACGCGGCGGAAATGCTCGTCGACGGATTCACGACAACCGACAACGCCTACTTGATGGCCCTCGCCTTGACCGGCCAGGCCTTGAACGTCAAGCAATTCGTCGTCGGCAAGCGCAACAACCAGCCATTACGATCAGTCAATTTGATCCCGATCGCGTCGCCCCTCGCGACCACGCTCAATCGGTTGCTGGTCAACGGGACTCGTTTTGACTTCACGACCGACGGAACGCCCACCGTCGCGGAGATTACCGCCGGCCTCGTCGACGCATTGGCCCAAGCCGCATGGGTCGCACTGACCGCCTACGTCGTCGGCGATCACGTCAGCAACGGCGGGAACGTGTATATTTGCACAACCGCCGGCACCTCCGCCGCATCCGGCGGCCCGTCAGGAACCGGGACCGGCATTGTGGACGCAACTGTCGTTTGGGACTTCCAAGGCCTGGAGCAAAACGTCGTCGGGACGGATAACACTACCGATCTCGATATCCAGTCTGCCGACACGCCGGGCGGCGCCGCCACCGCGGGGATCCCTTTCACCCTCGAGACCGATCGAACCTTGTGGCTCACGATCAAGGACAACACCACCGATCCAGGGATCGCCGCCGACCTCCAGGCCGTCCGCGATCTCAACGACGACTGGTATGGCGTCACCGGCGACTGGTGGGACGAGCTCACCGCCGACGCACTGGCCACCGTGATCGAAACCCTCCAACGGATCCACATTTGGGCCAACCAGGATACCGACGTCCTCGATCCAGCGGACACGACGGACGCGTTTTCGAATTTGAACGCCAAGGCGTTCGAACGGTCCGGAGGGATCTGGCACTCGACCCCACACGGCGGCTGGCCCGCCGCCGCTGCGATGGGCTCAACGTTCCCGCTAGATCCTGGCCAAACCACCTGGAAATTTCTCACGCTCACCGGCGTCGCCGCGGATATCTTCACCGGCTCCGAGGCCACGGCGTTGCTGGCCAAGTTTGCTAACAACTATGTGAGGGTTGCCGGGAATGACATTCTGCAAGAAGGCGTCATGCACCAAAGCGAGTTTATCGACACGGTGCGGGCGCTCGACTTCGTAGCGCAACGGATCGCCGAGGATGTTTTCGGTCACTTCAAGAGTGTGTCGAACTCCGGCAAAAAGGTCCCCTATACGGATCTTGGCGTGTCATCCGTTCAGTCGATCGTTGACGCGCGGTTACAGTCGGCCACCAAGGAGGGCGGCGGGTCTGGTCAAATATTCACAACTGACCCGGCGCCGGTTGTGACCGTGCCGCTCGTGGCGGATATTCCCGCGGCCACGCGGGCTACTCGGCTATTGCCCGACGTCGATTTCACGGCGACGCTGGCCGGCGCTGTTCACAATGTCGAAGTCAACGGGACCGTTAGCTCGTAACCGGAGGATCATCCTATGGCATTCCAAGGCACGTATGACCCCAAAAAGGTCCTAGTCAGTTTCGGACCGGTTTTGTTTTCGGGTTTCGCTGATGGGACGTTTATCAACGCGGCCCGCAACAATCAGGGCGTCAACCTGGCGGTGGGCGCCACCGGTGACGCGGCTCGAGCGATCAGCAATGACAAGTCCGGGCTAGTTACCCTGACCTTGTTGCAGTCGTCGAACGTCAACGCCCTTTTGTCGGCGATCGAGAAACTCGATCAGGAAAACGGCGACGGCGTCAATCCGCTATTCATCAAGGACCTGAAGGGCCTCGACGTGGTGAAAGCCTCGACCGCCTGGATCCAAAAAATCCCCGACTACAACCGCGGGCGCGAGGTCGCGGATGGTAATGTCGCGTGGATTTTCGAAACCGACGACTTGGACATTTTCCAGGGCGGCCTACTCTAAACACCGAAACACCGATAACCGGAAGGGGTTCCAATGTCGCAAATGGATAGCGTCAAGCTCACGGTGAGTGATCGTTCCTACGATTGTTTCAAGCTCGATCCGTGGACCATGAACGAGATCACCCACAAGATCCTGAACACTCTAGGATCGACCGCCGGGGAGCTCGTCCTTTCGTTGCTTGCCGGGCGGGCCGACGCCGCCGAGGTCAAAAAGGATCTCGCCGAGGCCGCCATGGATCCAAAGGCCAAGCTTGGCGAGTTTCTCGAGAAAAACGTAAACCCGCAACACCTCGCCAACGGGCTCCGCGAAATCCTCCAGCAACTCAACGCCAAGGACACGCGTTGGCTCATGGAAAAACTCGCCGAGAAAACCACGATCGAGGGCGGCGGGAGGCTGTTGTCCGAATTCGAGGCCCATTTCCTGGGGCGCCCTCTCGATATGTATAGATGGACCATCGCCGCGCTCCGGAGCCAGTACGGTTTTTTAGGGTAGCGGGCCGGTACCGCTCAATAAGCCCGCCCGGTGGCAAGTCAGGGATCAAATTGCCAGAACAGATCGCCCACCAGTGGACGATCTGGCGACTCGTGATCCCTCAGGTCGGGCGGCACGGCTATAGGCCTCCCGTCGCGACGCTCGAGGAAATCGTCCGGCATTGGGACATTGGCAAAGTCTACGACGCAAATGATATCCTCACCGCTATGGTCGACACCGAATACCTCCAGAGCCTCACGAAACCCAAGGGGCTCTAGATGGTTGTCCGCGAGCTCGTGGCGTTGCTCGGCTTCAAGACCGACGACGCCAGCTTACAAAAGGCTGAATCGAGTATGGATAGCCTCAAGGGCGCCGCGATCAAACTTTCGGCGATCTTCCTCACCGGTGCGGTAGTCGCCGGCTTCAACAAGCTAATCGATCTAGCCTCGGAATCGGCGGAGACCATCAACAAGTTTGGGGCTGTTTTCGGATCCGCCTCCGAGGAAGTCCAAAAGCAACTGGACGTAACGTCCAAAAAAACGGGGGTCGCATCCCTCCAGTTGCAGCAATTCGCCGCCAACATTGGCGCGATCGTTAAACCGGCGCTCGGTAGCGCCGAGGCGGCCGGCAAGGTCGGCGCGACTATGGCCGAGCTCGCCTTGGACATTGCGAGTTTTAACGACGTGGAGCCGGACGCGGCGCTCATAGCGTTGCGGTCGGGCCTGATTGGATCAGCAGAGCCGTTGCAGCGATTCGGCGTAGACGTCCGGGTCGCGGCGCTCGAGCAAGAGGCCTTGAAACTCGGGATCCGTGGAAGCCTCAAGGAAATGAGCGAGGGGCAACGGATCCAGATCCGCACCTCGGCGATCCTCCGACAACTGGGATCCCAAGGGGCCTTGGGTGATGCAACCAAGACCGCCAAGGACTTCGCCAACGCCTCGCGGGCCCTCGCGTCGCAGATTAAACAGCTAGGCGCGACGATCGGCGGGTTTTTGCTCAAGGACGCTGGGCGGACCGTCGCGATCTATACCAAGATCGTGACGGCAATAAACGATTGGATCATGGTCAACAAGGAATTGATTCAGCAACGCGTCGATCAGGTTTTACAGGTGATCAACAATACGATCGAGGGCGTCGTCCGGACACTTGGATTTATTATCGGCGGCTGGCAACAACTCAGCGAAGTCTTGGGGCCCGTCGCCTCTAACTTGCTAATCGTCACCGGGATCCTACTCGCCTTGATCGCGATCCTCGGCGCGCCGGTTGTCCTTTTTCTCGCCATCAGTGCGGCTATCGGACTCGTGATCGATGACCTTGTAGTTTTCGCCCAGGGCGGGGAGTCGGCCTTTGGCCTATTAATCGACAAGGCCAAGAAATTCGCCGAGGACGCCGGGATCGATCTGGACGGTTTCTTTGATTTTTTCATTGGGGCTTGGGACTTCGTGGTCGAGGCCGCCGGCGATATGTTCGCCGAGATCGCCGCGTTTTTCGGGGTCGGGGAGGGCGACGTTGAGGAATTCATAGAATCGATCAAAACCTTTTTCGAGGACGGCTTTGACGATATCGCGGGCTTTATCAAAAAAGCCATTGAGGCGATGAAAGAGTTTTTCGGCGACCTGACAAAAGAGGGGGACGGGCTTTTCGAGGGGCTAGGTAAGAAACTGCTCAAATTCGTCAAGTCGATCGCCAGCGGACCGCTGGGTCAGATCATACTTACCGCAGTCGGCGGCGCGACCGGCGCAGTCATTGGAGGCAGGATCGGAGACCTCATAGGTCCAAAGGCCGCCGCCCTTTTGACGCTTGCCGGCGGTGCCGCGGGGGGGCTTTTGGGCAGCAAACTGGCCGAATCGATCGGCGGTGGCGGCGAGCTCCCGGCCGCTCCAGCAGTCGGCGGTGGTGGCACTGCGATCACCACCGGCGGATCGGAAATGACCTTCAACATCAGTGGGGCAGGACAACCCGAGCAAGTCGCAAGTGAAATAGGCAAGGTGGTGAGACAAGAGGACGAGCGGAAGCTTCGCGCCACCATGAATCAACTGACGACTGCGGGGGCTACATCGTGAGCGTTTCGCTTCTAGCCAAGCCCAACAGATCGGCAGCCCTTGGCAAACCCGTGGCGGAAGGCCAGCCCGACGTGATTCTGATTCGCTTCGATGCTTCAATCTCTGAAAGATTCTCAAGACGAAAAGACATAACCCAACACCCTGTTGAGGCGGGCGCCGACGTGAGCGATCACGCAAGGACGCTGCCAACCGAGATCACAATCCACGGATGGGTGAGTGAGGATCCGATCGTAGTTCTAGCGTCGGTCAACGCTACGCCCTCTGTCGCTGGCGGTTCTATCAATGCTCGCGTTGATAATGCATGGAAAGAGTTGAATCGGATAATGGACCAAGAGTCGTTTGTGAAGGTGATCTCCGGCCTGGATACCTTCGACAATATGCTCCTCAAAAGCATTGACGTTGTGCGGGACAAGGACTCGGGACGTATCCTCGACGCCACAATCGCATTGCAACAGGTGACGATCGCGACGACCGATGTGATCGAGGTGCCGACGCCGCGACCGGAGCCCGGGCAAGGATCGTCAAACCGATCACCGAAAACCAACAAAGGAAAACAGGTTGCGAAGCCAACCGAGAGAAACGCCAGTCTCATTTTCCAGGCTATCGAGTAAGGTGCGCCATGCCAGTGATCATCCCAACTGACACCAACCTCGCGACCTATATTTTTTCGGTCGAGCTACAGCTGATCGTTTTCGGTTTCCGCTTTCAATTCAACAACCGGGATCAGTCGTGGTTTTTCGATATCCTCACGGCCGAGGGCGACCCGATCCGTCAGGGCGTCAAGGTCGTTACGAATTTCCCGCTCCTATCGCGCATCGCTCAGATCGAGCGACCGCCTGGCGACATTTTCGCGATCGATCTCACCGGTGAGGATCTCAGACCCGGACTAGGTGAGCTCGGCCTCGGGCAACAAGTCCGATTCATTTACTTCGAACCCAGCGAGATCCCTGTAGATCTATTCGGGTGACGCATGCCCCAACCGCTATTTGATCGAGAAATCGTCCTTAATATCGGCACGCGCCGGATCGCCTCGCGGGACACCAAGACCGGCGAGCGTAAGCCCATTCTCCGGGTGCAGTTCAAAATCGAGCGCACACTACAGCCCGAGCCCAACACTGCGGACGTGTCGATCTTCAACCTCGCAAAGGAAAGCCGGACGGCGATTCAGGAAAAAGGGATCCCCGCGGAGATCGAGGCCGGGTATTTCGGCAACACCTCGCTCATTTTCAAAGGCGATCTAGACTACGGCTCGACGGTTCGAACGGGCACCGATTGGGTGACGACATTCCAGGCGACCGATGGCGGCAAGCAATACCGCTCCGCCCGAATCAACCTGCCCTTTGACGCCGGGACGCGTATTGGTGACGTCCTCAAAACCGCGGCCGACTCGCTTGGGCTCGGCCTTGGCAATGTCGCCGCCGAAATCTCCAAAGGGATCCCACGAGGCGCGTTGCAGTACGTCAAGGGGCTTGTGCTCAGTGGCCAGGGATCTAAAGAGTTTTCCAAGATCGTCAAGCGGGCGGGTTTCGAATGGTCGATTCAGGACGGGCAGATTCAGTTTACGAGACCCGGGCAAGTCCTCGATCCCAACGAGGCGATCGTCCTCAATCAAGCGACCGGGTTGATCGGCTCACCGGAGCAAGGCGAAAAGGGGTTAATCAAAGCCCGTAGCTTGCTACAACCCGACCTCCAACCCGGCAAGCGAGTGCAGATCCAGTCGGGGCCGCGCGACGCCTCGGGCGTTCCCGAGATCGACGCGTTTTTCCGTGTTGAGAAAACGATTTTTTCGGGCGATACCTGGGGCGGTGACTGGTATTCTGACATCGAAGCGAGGCCAGTCACATGAGTAGCACAACGGGAGTCGAGGGGAGTAGGAGCCCAACCCTTGCCGAGGTGATCCGCTCCGCCATGGATTGCCGCGGCCTCGAGGTCCATACCTCGCTACCGTGCCGCGTTGAAAAGATCGACAAGGATGGGAAATTTGTAGACGTAAAGCCGCTGATCAAACGGCGCTTCCTCAATCCCGACGGCTCTGAGATCGACGAGTCCCTGCCGGTGATCCCGCGCGTGCCGATTGCGTGGCCGAGGGCGGGCAAGTTTTTTATCACATTCCCGATCAAGCCCGGCGATCTCGTTGAGGTCGTGATCACCGAGGCGAGCCGAGACGCTTTCCAGGCGAGCGGTGGGGAGGAAACCGATCCCGACGACTTCCGCCGGTTCGATCTCTCCGACGCCTGGGCTTATCCCGGGGGCGGTCACCCGGATTCGACGGCTCTCAAGAATTTCGACCCGGACGATCTCGTGATCGGCGTGGACGGTGGTGTCGTCGCGCATTTCAAGGCCTCAGGGCAAATCCACCTTGGAAGCAAAAACGCCGCGGAGTTTATTGCACAGGCGAACAAAACCGACCAAAGGATCGGCGCCCTCGAGCAAGCGGTGATCACCATCGCCGGTCAAACGAATGGCCATACGCACCTTGTTACCTTGCCGACGTTTCCCGCCGGGACGGGGCCGTCCGCTCCGCCGCTCCCACAAGTAACCGCGCCTACTGCCGGGACGAGCGTAGCCGCCGCAAAGGTCAAGGTGGACTAGTGGCGATCAGTGTCGCAACCGTTCAGGCCAACGTGAGGGCCGGTCTCAAAACAGCTTTCGCGGCGGAATTCGGCGAGGCTGAGTCATTTTATGACACGATTGCTGGCATATTCGCGGACGAGATCGTTGTGGCGATCCTCGACGAGGTCAAGGACAACGCGGACCTAGTCGGGGTTACCTCGGGATCTGATACGGTAGTCGGGGGAGTCGACTAGATGGCGGATCTCAAACTCGACGCGGGCGGAGATTTAGAAATCGGGACCGATGGTGATCTGATAATCGTCACCGGGATCGATGCCATCGCCCAGCACTTGCGGATCCGGCTCCAGTTTTTCCGGGGGGAATGGTTTCTCGATACGAGACAGGGGATCCCCTATTTCGAGGAAGTGTTAATTAAAGCGCCGGATCTCAATGTCGTCCAATCGCTACTGAGAGAGGCGATCCGAGAAACCCCGGGCGTGATCTCTATTACATCATTCGAGCTCGATTTCGATGGCGTCACGAGGAAACTATCACTGAATTCCGACGCCCTCACGACTGAGGGACCTTTGCGTTTTACTGAGGATTTTGTGATCCCGTCGCCGGCGGGATAGGGATTAATCATGGCAGGCGTCACCGCCGAGGGCTTCGAACAAAAGGAGCTCCCCGAGATTCAAACAGAGGTGGAGGACGATCTCCGCGCCGCGTTTGGGCCCGAGAGCAATTTGCTCGCGGACGCCGTTTTCGGTCAGATCATCGGCGTTTTTATCGACAAGCTGGCGGAAAACTGGGAAGTCCTTGCCGCCGTCTACGCCGCCCAGTTTCCGGACTCTGCGACCGGTGCGGCCCTCGGTAGTATCGCCGCCCTAACCGGAGCCACGCGGCTCGCGGCGCGGGCCTCGGTGGCGACGCTTGATCGGATCCACCTCGCCGGAGGCGTGACGCTCCCCGCTGGCCGTATCGTGTCGGTAGGCGAGCTCGGCAATCGCTTTGTGACCCGGGCCGACGTCACCAATCCCAACGCTTTCCCGACAACCGTTTCCGTCCTAGCCGATAGCGAGATCGTCGCGCCGATCGCTGGCTTTGCAGAAACCATTGATTCGATCGTGACGCCGATAGCCGGCTGGACCGCCAAGGCGGCGCTGACTTCGGCGACTCTCGAAACATACAATTTCTCTGGCGGCGAAACGCTAACCGTCAAAGTCGACGGCGGCGCGGTGCAAACGGTGACCTTTCTCGTGGGCGACTTCGCCGTCCCCGCCACCGCAACGGCCGCCGAGGTTGCCGCGAGGATCACCCTCGACCTTTTGGGCGCAACGGGCGCCGACGCCGGCGGAGCTCCGCGGATCACTTCGGACCTCGACGGCTCCGGGAGCTCGGTGGAGATCACCGGCGGCACCGCAAACGCGTTGCTCGGTTTTTCGACGGTTCAAGTCAAAGGCTTCAACTCGGCTGACGTCGTCCTCGGTCGGGATATCGAGACCGACTCAGATTTCCGTAACCGCCGGGAGGACCTGCTCAAGGTCACCGGCAAGGCGACCGTGGACGCGATCCGCGCCGCGGTCCTCAACGTCGCCGACGTCGACGAGTCCTTTGTTTTTGAAAATGTGACCGATGTTACCGACGTCAACGGCGTCCCGCCTCATTCATTCGAGACGGTGATCCGTGGACCCCTGGCCGTAGACGCCGAGGTTTCCCAAGCGATTTTCGACACCAAGGCCGCCGGGATCCAAGCCTTTGGCGCCACGGTTATCCCGATCACCGACGCTCAGGGATTCATTCATTCGATCGGCTTTTCACGAGCCACCGAGATCCCGATCTTTATCATCACAACGGTGGCTACCAACACGGATCCCAAGCTCGGCGCTATCTACCCCGTAGACGGGGACGCCCAGGTCGCGGCGGCGCTTGCGGCTCGAGGAAACACGCTAGGGATCGGCGCCGGTGTGGTCGCGAAGGTGATCGATTGTGAGGCGTTCCAGGTGGACGGCGTGATCGATGTCACTGTATTCTTTATCGACGACGCGCCAGCCCCCGCGGTGTCGGTCAATATTCCGATTGCTAGCCGTGAGATAGCGACCTTCGACACGGCGGACATTGCGGTAACCAGCGTATGACCGAGCTCACAAAAAAGACGACGATCACGAGCGAGGCGCTCGCGAATCTGATCGAGTTTTTCAAAAGAAAACCAAAGATTGCGGCGTTCATTTCCGCCTTTGTCGATCAATCTCAGGACGTCGAGGACGGCGCTTTCGAGGTGTTGCTGGACACGATTATCGAAACGGCGGTGGGCGTTCAGTTGGACGGGATCGGCGTGATCGTCGGTCGAGCTCGTGGTGGGCTATCGGATCCGCTCTACCGCGTCCGGCTCCAGGCTCAAATCCTACTCAACAAGTCGAGCGGCACCCTCGACGAGATTTTGACGATCATCATCTTGCTTGAGGCGGCGCCGATCGTGGACGTGTCGGAAAGTTTCCCGGCGGGCTTCATTATCGAGATTCTCGAGATACAGGGCGATCCGGCCCAATTGGCGGCGATCATCGCCGAAGCGAGATCGGCGGCGGTCAACGGGCATTTGCACTATTCCCTATCACCGGCCGCCGAGTTATTCACATTTGCAAGCGGCGATGTCCCGGAAGTGGACACAAGCAAGGGATTTGCTAACGACGCCGGCACCACCGGCGGCAAATACGCGGACGCGTTGGGAGCGTAGATCATGGCCTCGACCAAACCAAACCGGACCGCCAGATGGGCGACAGATGGCGGCGCGACCCTTGAGCCCGCGACCGGCGAAAAGGACACCGGCTGGGTAGTCGACGATAAGCCGCCCGCGCGGCATATGAATTTTTTGCAGAATATCGCTTTCCAGTGGTTCCGCTGGCTCGACGAGCGCCACGACGACGGCGGGACGCCGGCCGACTATGTGACTCACCCCGAGGATCCAGCAACGGGCGCCGCCGGCGACGGCACGTTCCGGGGTGGTGATAGCGGCGCCGGACTCGGCGGTGCTGGGACGTTTCGCGGTGGTGATTCGGTAGGGACGGATCTCGCAGGCGGCGATACTGAGCTTGCTGGCGGTGAGGGGACCGGGACGGGATCGTCAAAAGCCAGCATCAAAGCTTCGACTGCGGGTAGTACAGGGGCCGCGGCGAACACGCCAGAGTCCTATATCGAAGCAAGGGGGGCTACTGAGGACATTGCAACACTAAAGCCAATCGTGGCCACAACAGACGTGGATGGCACGCAAGCGATTGCCGCCACTGGTGGCACTTCGAGCAGCCACGGCATCATAGGCACCGGTGGGACGCCAAACGGAATCGGACTTTTCGGCGTAGGTGCGGGCACGGGTCGCGGTGTAGTAGGACAGGGTGCCATAGGACAAAACGCGAGAGGCGTAGAGGGCAATGGCCAGGGTACGGAAACCGGTGTGCTCGGAACGGGTGGAAGCTCAAACGGAGACGGCATCACAGGGACGGGGGGTTCAACAAACGGACGAGGTTTGGTTGGCACGGGAGCCGGTTTTGGCGACGGTGTATTTGGAACGGGCGGGCCATCGAATGGCGATGGTGTGGTGGGCGATGGCAAGGGCGTGGGGGATGGTGTAAGGGGCAATAACTCAGCCAGCGGGCACTCGCTCAATGCTTCCGGTGGCAATGCTGTAGCTTCCGCTTTCAGAATCGAGCCCGAGGCCCAACCCACGGGCCCGAATGCCATTGGTGATATCCACGTTACAACCCTAGGCGTGCTGGAGATATGTGTTGGTGCTGGCACGCCGGGGACTTGGAAAACGGTAGGCGAGCAGACTGCGGCGTCGGCGGCCTATACGCGGAATGCAACCATTGTTGAAGATCGTACCCTTTTGCAATCATCGGCAGCTACGGCCACGAACAACAACAACGTGCTCGCAGCTCTCATTGCCGACCTTCAAGCAACCGGTATTCTTGGGTAGTCACAAACAGGAGGATTAAAATGAAGAGACTGAACGAAATTGCCAAGACGATCGGGGCCTGGTTGCTCAAGAGCTTCCGCGGTCTCGTTTGCGAGAAAAAGGACGGCGGTTGGGAGCTTTCTAAGGGCGCTTGTATGTCCTGGCTTTTGCTCTGGGGATGCTGGGAGGCCGTGAACGTCGGCACCCTCGATGCCCATTGGCTGGTTTACCTATTCGGTGGAACCATGGGCTACAACGGCCTCAAGCTCGCCGATATTGGTGGCGCGGTCAGTAAGCTACGCGGCAAGTCGTGAAATGGTGGGCAATCCCCATAGCCGTGGCGGTTGGTCTGGGCCTGGCATTGCTTTGGCGTCGCAACCCGTGGACGCAGATCGCCAAGGAATTCGAAGCGGCCGACATTGCCGCGAAGGTCAAACGCGACACCGCCAAACGGGGCGCGGTGATCGCTCAACGCCAGGTCAACGCGCACTATGCTGAGACAATCCGAAAGCTCGACGAGGCCCAGGTGGAGAAAGCCAATAAGCTCCGCGGTGATCCTGTTGCTTTGTCTCGTTGGCTCGCCCGTATCAGCGAGTAGCCCCGGGCCCGTCGCCCTCGAACTCGGCGAGCCGGCGCCCTTTGCCGGCCAGTTGTTGCCGCCCGACCGAGCGATCAAGCTCGGGCAAAAAGCCGAGCGTTGTGAGCTCGTGAGGAAATACGACGCCGATCGTTTGGCCAAGCTATTCGCGATCGATCTGGGGCTAGCAAGAACAGAGCTCGAGATCGAGATCGAGCGCGCCAAGGCACGGGAGGAAGTACTCCGCCGCGAACTCGAGCGCGAGTCCGCTTTTAACCTTTGGACCCATCCTATTTTCGTGGTCCCGATCACCGCGGTCCTGACCTACGCGATCATGCGAGCGGCGAGGGAGCTCCCTTGAACGTAGACGGCGGGATGCTCGTTGAGCTTATCTCCAACCTGGGGACGTTTGGCTTTGTGTTGTGGCTCGTCCACCGGACAACGACCCACACGATCCCCCGACTCGCCGCGGAAAACGCCGTCCGCCAGGAAGTTCAACGGACCGACTTCATAGCCGCCCAGGTCCAAACCAGGGACGACTTCAGAGAGGCCCTTACCGACCAACGCGAGGCCTTTCAGCGGGAGATGGAACGCGAGCGCGAGGTCCATGGAAAGCATATCGATCAGCTAATCTCTGCGATCCGTGAGGCCGCCCAATGATCCCCGTCGGTGCGTTTATCTGTTGCCGGTGATAGGTTGCAACGATGGCGGCCGAGCTTCCAGAATTGCCTCACGTCTACACCGAGGGGGACGAGTCGCCATCCTTTGTTGTCGCGTTTCAGTTCGATATTTCGGCCTTCCAGGAAATCGTCGCCGCGGTCGAGCGACCCGACGGGACGGCCTTTGAGAATATCCTAGCGCCCGTCAATGCCAATACGGCTCAATACAACCCGACGCCGACTGACTGGGTTGAGGGCTGTTCCCAGTTGACCGTCCGGCTCAAGGACGCCGCCGGTAAGCCCTCACACGTCCCACCGATCATTGTCCGTACAAGGGCCAAACCTACGGCGCCGACACCATGAGCGATTGCGTCACATTCATAGTCGACGAGCAAACGATCTCGGTCGCATTCCCGATTCCGATCGGCGCCGGTGAGGCGAATACGGCCGCAAACGTCGGCGCCGGCGCCGGGGTATTTCGCGACAAGATTGGCGCGATCATCAACCTACGGACCCTCGTTGGCACCAACGGGATCACCGCCGCGGTCGTTGGCGATACGGTCGTGATCGATGGCGGCGCCATAGGGGATGTGACCGGGCCCGCGAGCTCAACCGACGACGCCGCCGCGGTGTTCGATGGCGTGACTGGCAAACTACTCAAGGAACCGAATGCGGCTGTCGGTTACAATGGCCAAGCGATCACCAACGTCGGGAATGTTGACGGACGAGATGTATCGGCCGATGGCGCGGTGCTAGACGGTCACGTAGCCGATCTAGCCAACCCGCACGTGGTGACGGCCGCCCAGGCTGGCGCGGCCCCGACCTTTCACGCGGCCCAGCATCAACACAATGGCTCTGATGAGATCGCCACTGTGACGCCTGGCGCCAATGCGATCCCTAAGGCCAATGGGTCGGGTGATCTCGCCGATGGGTGGATCTCGCAATCGTCGGTAACCCAGCACGAGGCGGCAATAGATCACGATGCCCTGACGAATTTCGACATTGCCCAACACCGCGTGATCAATGACGCGGGCTCGAGCACCATAGAGCTCTGGTCATCGTCAAAGATTGACGCCGAGATTTCGGCTGTGATTTCTGGGCTAGACGTCAAGGCCGCGGTTGATACCAGTACCAAGGGCCATGGCAACATCACGTTGAGTGGGGAGCAGACGCTCAACGGTCTCCTGACCTCCACCTCGCGCGTAGTTGTGACGGAGCAAACGACGCCATCCGAAAACGGGATCTATGTTTCGGCGGTCGGCGCGTGGTCGCGTGCCACCGACGCCGACGAGGACGCCGAGGTCACTAACGGCAACATTACCCACGTGATCAATCCTGGTTCTACGAAAAACAAACACAAGTATCTACTGGTTACGCCGGATCCAATCATTGTCGGCACGACCGCACAGGACTGGGAGGAACACCTCGATATCGATTTTGGCACCACCGGCGGAACCGCCACCGAGGGCGATGACTCAAGGGTGCCGACCCAGGACGAAAACGACGCCTTGCAAGGCACCAACGGATCACCTTCGAACGTCAACCGCTATGTCACCAATACGGATCCGCGGAATACCGATAGCCGTGCCCCGACCACGCACGCAGCCAGCCATCAACACGGTGGCTCTGACGAGATCGCGACCGCCACCCCCGGGGCAAACGCGATCCCAAAGGCTGGCGCCGGCGGCGATCTCGATGGTGGCTGGATCACCTACGGGGCTGGAGCCAGCACCGCCACCGAGGGTAACGATTCGAGGATCCCGACCCAGGACGAAAACGACGCCCTCCAGGGGACGAGCGGCACGCCTGACAACGTCAACCGGTATGTGACCAACACCGATCCGAGGAACTCGGACGCCCGCACCCCCACGGGCGCCGCGGCCGGTGGGCTCGCCGGCACCTATCCCAACCCGACCGTCAACGGCATGACCGGAGGCGTCCTTACCGACGACGCGGCCCACGGGATCCGTGGCGGTGGCACCCAACATGCGGATGTTGTCGCCGGCGGTGCCGACGGCTTCATGATCGGTTCCGATAAAACCAAGCTCGACGGATTCACGGCCGGCATGGGCGATGCCAGCACCGCGACCGCCACCGGTGACACCACCACGACATCCGCAACCGACGTCTTGCTTGGCGGAATGACACTCACGCCAGGCGCGGGCAGCTACCTGATCATATTCTCGAGCTCGACCAGCGTAAGCGGCAACAACGATACGGCGTTTTCGGTTTATGCAAACGGCGTGCAGGTTGCCGCTTCTGAGGTCGCGGTCAACAGACAGGCCAGTCGGGTCGCGGTCGGCTGTCATGCACTCGTTGTCGGCCTGGCGGATGCACAGGCGATCGAAATCCGATGGCGTACAACCGGCGGAACCGTAACGGCCGGGAACCGTACTCTGACGCTCCTGAGGGTGAATTAGTGAGCACTCATATTATCCATAGGGTCGAGGGCGACCTGGCGCCGCCGGTAAATTTCGAGCTCGTCGGGCAAAATATCACCGGCTGGACAATCCAGTTGCAAGGCACCTACCGCGACACGTTCCAGGCGATCGATATTGCCCATACCGTCGATGTAGCGGCCGATGGAAAAGGTCATTTTGACTGGGGCGCGACCGACCTGATCAGAGGCGTCGCTGACTGGGAGATATTTTTCACACCGACAGGCGGATCGCCCAAGTCATTTACGATCCCGGCCGAGAATAGTTTGCTTCTACAGGTCCGCGGCAAAAAGGAACCGGGGCCGGGTGTGCTTTCTGGCGGCGGTGATCAGATCACGATTGATCAGGATGGGCGCACCCTCAAGATTTTCGGCGGTGACGGCGGTGGCGGTGGGGTTGTGCTTTTCACTACCCAGGTTTCGCTACTCGCTTCTACTCTCGACGATGGCTCAATCGCCTACGCCGAGGACACCGACACATTCTTCTTTCGGCAGGCCGGCGTATGGCAGGAGCAAATCGATAACGGCACCATACCGGGCACCATCGCGACCATCCTTACAGATCACGACAAGGCGGCACATGACGCGCTGGGCATCGACGCGGCCACCGTCGGAGGCGTGAGCTTACCGGGGACAATCTTCGCAGTGCTAACTGACCACAACGTGGCGGCGCACAACGCACTCGGAATCGACGCGGCGACGGTGGGCGGAATCGCGTTACCCGGTACGCTCGCCGCCGTGATCTCTGACCACGATCGCGCCGCGCACGACGCACTCGGCATAGGCAATCTCGTTTATGAGGACGAAGCGCAGACGTTGACGGCAAAAATATTGTCCGGTGCTGTAGCCAGCAACGATTTGACGTTTTCAGACAATGCTGCAACCGCTCTTGGTGCCGGCGCTGATTCACGCCTGTATTATGACGGCACGGATACATTTTTTGACCTTCGTGCTGTCGGCACTGGCGACTTGATGATGGCTTTTGGCGCGGGCTTCCCAAGTCCAGACGCTGATAATCTTCATTTGTGGTTCACAACTGCTGGTTTGGTTAGCCCAATAGGCTCTGGGATTGTACTCGAAAGAGGGTTTGGTACTTACCTCAGTTTTTTGATGTCCGACACTGCCACAAGCGGACTGGCGTGGGGCAGTCCAACGGATGGTGGCTTCCGTGCCGCTATCGATTACTCAGGTGCCAATGATTTATTTAGGTTCCGGGTGGATCAGGTTGACCGGCTAAAGCTTGGTGTTGGGTCGTTCGCTTTTCAAGAATCTACTATGATCAGCACAACCGCAGGTGGTCTTACGCTCGCGCCGTTTGGTGGTACCGAGATCATTGCTGGTGCATCTACCGCAATTGCTTCGATTATCCGTGGCGCTGCGTCGCAGTCAGCAAACTTGACCGAGTGGCAAGACTCTACAACCGCAGTTCTTTTGAGTGTCGATGATGACGGTAGCGTTGTCTTGTCAGGAACAACTGCGCGGATTTATGATTCAACTGGTCCTCTCAACCTTGGTCTCAGTGCGACTACAGATCACTCGCTTTTTAGTGGCGGTGTACTTATTGGCGGCCCGTTGGAGGTAGATAGTACTGTATTTTTTGACGGCTCTTCCTTCTTTTTCGGAGCTGCTACTTTTGTACAACTAGCAGACTTTACAGCAACTAAGTTTAAAGATGATTTTGGCGTATCCATTGGTACGGGTTTTGACACGCAGTTGTTTTATTCGACAGCCAATGTCCCAAATACCCTTGTTTTGGGGTTGGGTGCACAGTCCCGCGGGCTCGTTGTCACAGAGAAAGCAGATGTTGGTTTCAATTTTGCCCACCCCCTACAAGCAACGCCCACTGTTTTTATCCATTCTCAAAATCAGTCCACAACTGAGTGGCTTTCTCTTGCGTTTGGAACGATTGCTACCGGTGTTGGTGACCTGACGTTGTCTCCAGCTGGCGGTGTCGTCACTATTGCCGGTGCGTCTACCGAGATCGCTTCAATCATTCGTGGTGCAGCGTCGCAATCTGTAAACCTCACCGAATGGCAAGACAGCGCGTCTAGTGTGCTCGGCGTCGTTGACCCGGCTGGGTTCATTGGCGTTGGTAACAACAACCCCGACACGCCGTTGCACCTCACGGTCAGCGGAGCGACCGAGATGGTCACATGGGAGCGATCTGGCTTTCGTAAATGGGGTGTTAGAGTTCAAGATGCTGGTGGTACCGCATTCAACATCGTTGACGTCACGGGTGGAACAATTCCCCTTACGATCAACGCTAGTGGATTCATGGGTCTGTTGACTCAGAGTCCTGGTGATCGATTAGATGTGCGGGGCGCAGCTCGCGTCTCTGGTGCTAATTCAGCTAACGCTCAATTCATGAAAGTTGAGTCAGCATCGACCGAGTTGACCGGGCTTACCGGAGCGTCGGTCACCGCAACGGATCTGATCCCTGCCGGTTCTCTCGTGCTCGGTGTCAGCTGCCGGGTGACGACCGCGATTACCGGAGCGACGACCTTTGACGTTGGCGACGGTACGGACGTCGACCGCTTTGGTGCTGCTATCGCTATCGCGCTAAACACGACTTCGGACCTGACGGATACTACGGTTGCGACGCCGCCGATCTATGCAGGTGCAACCGGCGTGGTGCTGACCGCAAACGTGTCAGACTTCACAGCTGGCGCAGTGCGGATCACGGTTCACTACATCACCATTTCAGCTCCGACGAGCTAGAGGTAAAGTCATGGCAAGCATCACATTCACCATTCCCGACGCTGAGACGGCACGGATCCTCGACGGGTTTGCGGCGCATCACAAGTATCAAGCCGACGTGCCGAACCCGGACTTTGACCCCGACGACCCTGCCGAGACGGACCCGCCGACGATCCCGAACCCACAGACGAAGGTGCAGTTTCTGAAGCGCAAGATTATTGAATTCGTGCAAGCGTCGAGGAAGGCAGAAGAGACACGTTCGGCGATAGCGACAGCGCGTGGTGCGTTGCCCGCGGAGCCGAGCATCACTTGAGGGGATAAGCGATGTCAAAGAAGTCATCGAAACGAACTACAAGGAAGCCAAAAAGCAAGATCGCGGTGGTGAAGCCCATCAAACCCAACCAACCCCAGCAGACAAGAGCCGAGAAAAAGCTGCAAGCGACCATCGAGAAATACAAACAGGGTCACGAGACGATCGATGCGCACATGGTCATTATGGTCAAGCAACTCGAACAAGCCGAGCGTGACCTCGCCGAACAGTCGAGCCAAGTTAACCTACTCCGAGACGCGCTCAGCCGAGCGACGACGAACACGGTGCAGGCTCAGTCGAGGATCCAGGAGCTGGTCAAATTGATGTTGGCGATCATCGAGTCTGACTTATGAGGAGGCGTCCGGATCAGAAATGAAAATCTCCAACGTGATCAATCGGGTCCGCGACAAGCGGGACCGTGAGCGGAATTGGGAACAACTCCACGGTGCCATGATCCACCGCGTTGGGCTCGACGACCAAACCGGGATCACGCTAGGCTTTGACGCGGTCTCGATCTCCGATCACTTCACCGGCCGCGACAAACGCTATCCGTCGGTGGCCAAGGCGACCGGTGGCGAGCTCGCCTATTCGGCGATGATCGGCGGCGACCGCGGGCCGCCGCGGTTCGATGGCAAAATATGGCAAACGCTCACGCTCGACGAGGTGGGGAGCCATGCCCGGCGGTGGTCGGTGCCCTACCTGGGGATCGGTTGTATCGGCGACTTTCGCAAGGGCGTCGGGAAAAAGATGGGCCCAAAGCAATACAATTCCCTCGTGGATTTGCTCGTCCTGATCTGCAACGCGTTTTCCTGGGATCCCTACCGCGATATCAAAGGTCACGGCGAGGTCCCAAAGGCTCACGGCGGCGAGAAAGCACCCGGCAAGCCCGCGGCGTGTCCGGGGGACTTGCTCAACATGAACCACCTCCGCGACGACGTCGCGACGCTGATCCGCGACAATGCCCGGAGACATTTGCACGATGCCGGGCTAATATTCACCGGGTGAGCAACAAGCTCGACGACTAGGCGCGACCGCTCAGAACCACGCGCCTGGCCTCACACGGCGGGCATGGGCGCTTTTTCGTCGGCCGGCAACGTGTTTGGGTGTCCTGGCAGCCGGAAGCCGCCAGGGCGCGAATATGGTGGCGGTAGGAGGCACAGCGACGGCACGCGCAACCGGCGGAGTGTCTCGCCGGTGGCGGCGGTAGGGGCACCTACAGCCAGGCGCGGATCGGGATCTCGAGCTCGTCCTCGAGGGCCACGGCCTGATCGAGCGTTGGGCGCCGGCGTCCGGCCTCAATATGACGCAGCTGCTCGACCGTCATCCCCAAACCCCGGGCGAGTTCGGTTTTCGTGGAGTCGGTTTCCGTGGCCTCAGTGATCGCTCGGGTCAGAAGATTTGGGCCGATTCGCCTCGCTTTTGCCATGACCCACGTATACCACACCATACGTGCGTCCTGCAAGGCCCGTGGGCCCCCATAAAAACGCACTATTTGTGTGATCGCTCTTGACCGTCCACACTATATGTGCGACTATCAGTGCATGGACAAGACACACACACAGGAGACTCAGATGACCACATACACCATCACCAATATCCTCTCCGGCATCGTCCTCGGCGACTACGACGCGCACGACGAGCAGGGCGCTCTCGATGCGATGGCGCGAGATGCTGGCTACGTCGACTACACTGACGCCTGCGAGGCCGCACCAGTGGCCGACGGCGAGATCACTGTAGTGGCTCAGTCGTGAGCGGCACGGCTTATCACATCCTGACGATCCCAGAGGATCCAATCCAGCGGGCCGCGACGGGCCGAGGGCGCCCTGTAGCCTGCCCGGCGCCTCTCGCCGACACTCCAGACCGTGTGCGGGCGCTGCCGTATGTGACCGGCGCGCGGTACTGGGGGACGGTATCGGGCAGGGAGCGCATCTATATCGACACCGAAAAGCGCAATGGCGGCGTGCGGTGGAATGGGGGCCTCGGATACCGCACACTGTATCTGGATCTCCACGGTGGCCGCCTCGTGTGTCAGAGCGAGGCCGGCGCCGCTACCCGGAAAATCCTGGCCGATACGATCGATGCTTTGGGGGAGATAGCTGCCGACCTGACGGGTCGCGTACGGATCGATACCGAGGTCGTCACCCCATGAGGGGTCGGGTCCACAACGCGAGGTCCGCCACGCGGGAAGGTGTCGATTGCTGGATCGCCAGCCTGACGAATGATGACGGCCGGTTCACAGGCGGCCTTGACGCGGTGGAGGAATGTGCTTCCGAAGTCGATGCGATCGAGTGGTGTCGCCGCGAGCTCGCTATTCGCCGGGCGTCGCCAATCATCGATTTGGACGACGGCAGCTTCATCCGCACGGACTTGCCCCGTAAACGCTCGTAAGAAACAACACTCGAAAACCAACATCGAAAGGGGAAACTATGCCAGAGAGAAAATACGAAGTTCTATTTAACGGCTGTGTCGAGTACTCCACCGAGGACAGAAAAAAGGCCATGGCGGTTGCCCGTTTGTTTTTCGAGCCGGGCATGGACGATCAGATCACCGTGCGTGAATGGATCCTGAGCAGCGACGAGGTGCTCCAGTGAGCGGCGACGGTGGGCCAGCTTTTCCTCGGGCCGGTTACGACGGCCCCGACAATAGCGACTCAGGGGAGGATGGCATGTCCCTCCGCGACTGGCTTGCGGGGATGGCGATGCAGGGCATGGCCCCACACGTCGTTTTCCCACAATCGGTAGAGGATCAACTTCACAAGTCCGGCGTGGAAACCGATGACTTCGAGGCGTGGACGGCTCACGTCGCCTACGGCTTTGCCGACGCCATGCTGGCCGAGCGAGAGAGAAAGGATCCCACCGATGCCTAACACCGACTTGGACTATTTCGATATCGCCAAGAAACTCACGCGGGCTCACTCGGAGGCGCTTGGCGACGTCTACTTGAAAAACACCGAGCTGGGGATCGCTCGCGAGGTCGTCCAAGTGCTGGTCGATCGGATCATATTCATGGCGCAAACGATTCACCTGACGCACTACGTCCCGGGCGAGGGGCAGTGGACCGAATGCAAGCGGCCCAACTGTAGAGACACGGCGGAGTTGATTTCCTCGTTAGCCGCGGGGGTGGCGCCATGATTGCGCAAATCGAGGCTTTCGCCACCGTCCGCGATCTGTCGTGTTGGTTTGAGGTCAAGATCTACGACCGAGGCGAGCCGCGGACGCGCAACGATCCCGGCTGCGATCCGAATTATGAGATCGGCCGCGTCTACGTCGATCATGATCACCGTGACCCAACACGCGAGGAAGTCGAAAACCTCACCGACGCCGAGCGGCTCGAGCTCGACGCCATCGCCGGCGACGCAGTCCATGAGCATTTGCAGGACGAGCTCCGCCACTACTGAAAGGATCGATCCATGGCTAGGAAAACCGCCAAACTCAAGCCGTTCCATCGATATTCGTTAGGGA